>Ga0210388_10000030_pt1 | contig 242130 bp, 227 predicted proteins | sample IncBWC19OmetaG_FD_155485 | JGI IMG/M metagenome (GOLD analysis project Ga0210388, IMG submission 155485) | Forest soil microbial communities from Barre Woods Harvard Forest LTER site, Petersham, Massachusetts, United States - Inc-BW-C-19-O ...
CAGAAAGGAGTCCAGGCGCTCTTCCAACGGAGAGCGGGATCGACCAGTAGGGGAAATGCTAGCAACCTCCTCGATACGGGTCTGTGTGCGTTGGATTGCCGCCAGTCAATGTCTGGCCCCAGCTCGTTGCGGGTTACGAAGCGAGCTTCTCCGCTGTGGGAACAGAAACTAGCAGCTAAAGGGAGCGCTCCTGATACTAAATTGGAAGGGAATGTGTTTAAATCGTCACTAAGTGCCCGGTAGAGTCTGACATCCCATGGTCCCTCTCATCGCGTTCTGGACCTTGCTCGCCCAAGAACCCGTAATCCGTCTGGACGTGCAGCATGTCCTCGTGCCTCTGGTCGTGACCGACAAAAAGGGCCATCACGTCCCCGGACTTCGTTCGTCCGAATTCCGTATTTTTGAAGACGGCGTCGAGCAGGAGATCGCGTCCTTTTCAACCGACACCGCAGCCTCGGTCGATGACGTCGCCGCGCTCTCCAAATCATCCTCCGCCGCGGGGCCGCGCCACACTTTCGTGATCTGCATCGATACCCTCCATATCTCTAATGCCGCTAGAACCCGCGAGGCGCTGGAAAATCTCTTCGAAAAGGAAAAGCCCGCCGATGCGCAGTTCGTGGTCATAGGAATCGGACGTCAACTGCAAGTCCTCCAACCGGCCACCACCAACCCCCTCGCGATTCTCGTGAAACTTCGCAGTCCGGCGTTTCTAAGCGCGGTGGGAGGTCTCGACGCTTCGGCACTTGCCGCTCAGCTTCAAAACATAAGGACCCGTATGGAGGAGTTCTGTAAACACTGCGCCTGCGGCATGCGCACCAGCCAGCGGAATTGCGATTCCGAAATCGACACGCTAAAGCAAAGCATCGACGCGGAAGCCGAACGCTGGATCGCTCCCGCCAACGCATTGCTCGATCAATTCACGAAGGTTGTCGAAGAACTCGCCAAGCTGCCCACTGGCCGCACCCTCATCCTGGTCTCCGATGGATTCAATCTCGATCCGAAGCTCGAGTTTTACAGGGTCGTGTCTGAATATTTGCCGCAGGTCAAGCCCGCCGAATCCAAGGACGCCGAGTCCATCCTGAGGCAGGCGTTGAAAGTGGCTTCGGAGCGCAACGTCGTCATCGACACCATCGATTCGCGCGGCAGTGCTGTTCCCTCTATCGCCAGTTCCGGATCGATGGACGCCAGCGCTCCTGGCAGAAATAGCAGCGATTATAGTGTGTTGGGCAGCAACCGGTCTCGATCAGACAAGCCCGCCGCGCCAATAAACACCTCCGGCTCAAAAACGAATCGTCTCCAATTGGACTTGAGTCCGGAGATGGAGCAACTCGCCCGAGTCACCGGAGGCGTGTACTTCCATGACAGCCAGGATCTGCTGAAACAGTTCCGCGCCGCGCTGTCCGACGGCCGCCAATATTACGTGCTTTCTTACACTCCCAGGAATTCCGCCCACGATGGCAAGTTTCGAAACATCACAGTGGAGATCAAGGATACGAAGCTCAGCGTCCGGGCAAAATCGGGCTACTGGGCGGCCCAGTAACCGCGCTTGGCCTTCACGGTCACATCGCGCCCGCGGACTTGCACCGTAATGGCGCGAAATTTCCCGTCGAGATTCTCATTGCTCGAAACATACCCGATGGTGTAGTAATCGCGTCCATCCGCGAAGGCGCGCTGAAGCCCGCCCAGCAGATCGTTGCTGTCGTGAAAAGCCGTTCCGCCGGTCGCCTCCGCGATTTCAGCGAGCGTATTCCCTTTGGCCGCATCCGCATTCCTCTCGACGCGTCCCACGGCGCCCTCCACCTTCCTAAAGGCTCCCGAATTCGATGCATCGAACGTCCTTTGGCCGTACAGTCCTCTTGAGTCAATCGTATCGACCGTAATATTGCTCATCGCCGCGAGCTGGAGAATCGGCTCGAACTCATTCTGCATGCGGACAGGTGACCGGAGTCCCTTTGGCGACGCAAGCGCAAAAGCCTCCACCAGTTCATACGCTTCACGGCCCGGGTCGATCCCAAAACCGTCCGAAATCAGGACCACGGTTCGCCGGTCGCGAGCGCGTGCGAGCTGCAAAATCAGGGCGCGGAACTCCCGCAGAAATCCGACCGTCAGAGTGCGATCCAACTCTGCAATCTGCGCTTTTTCCTGGTTCGCACGCAATATTCCGGCCTGACACTTCAAGACCAGAACGGTATCCTCGGGGTGATCGCACGCCAGGCGCGTTTCCACAAGGTCGCGGCGGAATCGCTCCATCTCCGCATCCAGGCCGCCCATCTGGCCATCGAGGAAGATCTTTTGCATGCGCTTGTTCTGAAACACCGCGAGAACGGCGGCGGGATCGTGCGTAATATTGAGCACCATCTCTGCGGAAGCGCCGAGGGCAACGACTACGTACTGCGAATCTTCGGAATGCTCCTGTTGAAAAAGCTTGGCCAGCGCTTCCCGTGCAGCCACGAAATGATTGAACGATGCGTGCAACGTATCGATGCAGATCATGTAAGTGCGGCGAACAGTGGTGTGCGCAGACGAGGTCGGCGGCGCCGATAAACGCACCGGAGGCGCGGCCGCAGGTTCATCCTTCGTCGCGATCTGCGCAAGGCCGGAGCTCTCGACACTGAACGCCGTGATCTTCTGCTCCACGCCATCCTCGAAGATTTTGAAGTCCTCCTGAGTAAGGCTGGTTACGTAATGTCCTTCCCGATCCGTGACGACGGCAGGTACCAGCACCTGCCTGACATCCACTTTAATGGTGTTTTGCGTGGCTTCAACGTTTTTGAGCAAGCGAGCGAGGCCCGCGTCGCTCGGCGTTAGACCCGCGGCGATGCGAAGCTCTTCCAGTGCGCCCTTGCTGTCGCCGGTGCGCGCCAGCGACTCTCCCAGGTTGAAGTGCGCGTTCGGATCCTGCGGCGCCAGCCGCGCGGCCGCGCGAAACTCCTCGAGGGCAGCCTTCGCATTGCTGAGCTGAAACAGAACGATCCCCAGATAGTTGTGTGCTTCGGCGGAATCCGGAGCGCGCTTCACTGCTTCCCGTAACTCAGGCTCAGCATCCGCTTCATCGCCGATCGCGTGGTAAGCCAGACCCAATTCATATCGCAGCGACGGTAAATCGGGGTCGAGCCGCAGAGCCTGCTGGAACACCTTCACGGCCTCCGCCGGTTTCGACGGCAATAATTGGATGCCGCGTTTCAACAACTCATCGGCATCTGCGTTATTGTTTTGCGCGGCGAGAAGGAAAAGCAGGCCGATGATCCAGAAGGTCATCAAGGCTGAGCGGTGCCGCCCAACTTCTCGAGTCGTCCTAACTCGTCCTTCGCCAGCGCAAGATCCGGTGCGTTGGGCGCAAGCTTGATATAGTTCGCCAGTTCCGCGGCCGCGCCGGCGTAATCGTGCTTCTCGTTGAGCACTAACCCGAGCAGATAGCAGGCTCGAGGATTAGCGTGCCTCGGATCCAGCTTAACGGCCGCGCGCGCGCTTTTTTCCGCTGCGTCGTATTTCGCTAAATTAAAGTTCGCGACCGCATCGGCGTACCAGGCTTGCGGAAAGTCCACTGGATCGAGCTCGACGGCGCGATCCAGGTACTTGGCCGATTCCTGCCAATTCGTCTCCTTCGCTGCCAGAAGACCCAGCTCCATGTAGGGCGCAACGATTTTCGGGTCGGCCTCGATCGCCTTCTTTAGAGCGGCTCGGGCCGCTTCGATCTTCTGCTGTTCGATCCGCACTTTCCCCAGATTCACCCACGCTTCTGCGTATTGCGGGTAAAGAGCTACCGCCTTTTCGAAATCCTTCGCCGCTTCGTCAAGCTTCGTTTTTAACAGCGCCTGGAGGCCTTGATCGTAGGATTTTTTGGCGGCTTTGGGGGCCAGCATCGACGTGACGCTGATCGACGATCCTTCCACGCCAGCAATGCGATGGAGCACGATGGTACCCACGTCCGGATTATCCGCGGTCCGCCGGTTGAACAGGTCTACGGTGTCGGACTTAAACCCCGGCGCGTTGGCGCGCAATTCGCAATTCATCATGCGGCTCGCGAAAGGGTCCGCCGCCAAAGTATTCGCGCCGCCGGCCGATTGCGAACTGCCGAATCCGCCGGAACTGGTTGTCCGGGTACGGCCGGAGCCTGCGTCTGAGGCATCGGCGATGATCATGCTCGAATCGCTCCATTGAAAACTGAAACGGCCGGTGGCGTTGGTGTAGGCGACCGTTTTGGCGATTCCGCCGCACACTCTTTCAATGTTGACACCATAGACAGCCGAGCCGTCCTGCATGGCTACTTTGCCGGAAAAATAGATAGGCCGGGTAGCGTTCGATCCCGACCCCGGGGTTGCTTGAACGCTGGTCTGGTTGCCGCTGCCGGTGGTGGGGGTGGTGCCGCTCATCGTGCCTCCGACTTGGGCCGCGAGTGGAATTCCGAGGAGAAGAAATAGCGCCGAATGCTTCACGTTAGCCTCCTCTCGGCTCAATTATGTCACAGATTTCCGATAAATCAGTTACGTAAACGCTTAACGTGCCGGTCTATGGCGATAATGTAGAGGGTTGCATCGTTTACATCAAGCGCTTACACTGACGGAGTGAGTGCGAGTATTCGGGATGTGGCGGCTAAAGCGGGGGTTTCGACGGCTACGGTTTCGCACGTGTTGAATGGGACACGCAGTTCGCGGCCGGAGACTCGGCAGAGGGTGCTCGATGCGATTCAGCAACTGGGGTATTCGCAGAATCAGGCGGGGCGCGATCTGGCTCGGGGACGCAGCAGTTTGCTGGGACTGATTATTTCCGATATTCGCAATCCTTTTTTCCCCGAAGTGACGGCGGCGTTTCAGGAACAGGCGCTGCTCAATAGCATGGACGCGCTGGTGCTGAATACCAATTACGACGCGCAGCGGACGCTCAATTCGGTGAAGCGCGTGATGGGATTGCAGGTGCCGGGCGTGGCGGTGTTGACGTCGCAGATCGATCCGGCGATTGTGAACATGCTGGCTGCGCATAAGATCGCCGCGGTGTATCTGGATTTGGGGCGCGTGGATTCTTCGATCAGCAATATCGTGCTGGATTACGAGCATGGGATTGTGGAGGCGCTGGAGCATCTGACGAAGCTGGGGCATCGAAGGATCGCGTACATCGGGGGGCCGTTGCATCTGCATTCGGCGCAGCGGCGCAAGGACGCGTTTTTGGAAAGCGCGGGGCAAATGGGGCTGGAGGCTCCGGCGACGATCGACGCGGATTTTACGGTGAAGGGCGGCTATTTCGCGTGCGCGAAGCTGCTGGCCGGGTCGACGCCGACGGCGATTGTGGCGGGGAACGATCTGACGGCGATCGGCGTGCTGCATCGCGCCTACGACGGAGGGTTGAAAGTGCCGGAAGATTTATCGGTGGTGGGATTCGACGATATTCTGTTTGCGGAGTACACGCAGCCGGCGCTGACTACGGTTTCGGTGCCCCGCATCGAGATCGGACGCGTGGCGTTTCAGGCGTTGTGGACTATGATGGCGGACCCGTCGCGAGCTGGACGAGAGTATCGCGTGGGCACTAAATTAATCTCACGCCAGACGACAGCGGTCGCCAAGAGCTGGTAATTACTTCGCGTTTTTGTTGGCCGCCTGTGCAGCTTGCTTCAATTCTTTGTTGACTTCGTAAGAAGTTCTTTCGCCTTCTTGGCATGGCCCTGCATATCCCATTCGTTGGCTTCCTGAGCGGCGGTGATCTTCTCAAACGCTTTCAGGCTGAAATTCTGGGCCGCGCTGAGGTTGGGGTGCTTCCCCTTCGAGACGTTCTGGGCGGGTTGTTCGGCGATCGCAATACCTCCGGCAATGCCTCCGATAAGCAGCACGGAAGCTACGATGGGCGTAAAAACACGTTTTTTCGTCATGCCAGGATTATAGGCGCAACTATTCCATATGGCAACGATTATTTCGCGAAGACTGCCTGGATCAAGGCGCATGCGCCGGACTCCAGATTCGCGACGAGGTTGGCGGCCATCAGCGGAAATTCCGGTCCGATCAGCGTGCCGATACCGAAGCCCGGCGAAGCGGCTCCGCGGGCGACGTGGCGCAGGGCCTGAATGCCTTGTTTTGTTACATCCTGCGAAACGAATTTTGTAAAACCTGAGGAAACTAAGGTGTCTTGCAAATCCTGCGCGGAAATCAGGAAGCTGAATTCGGGGCGGCTGGCCCAGGGAACCGGATAGCGAACCTCGCCGGTTCCGGCGACGACGTCGTGGATGGCGAGCCGGCCGGTTGGTTTGAGCAGGCGGAAAAAATCTCCCGATAGAGGGCCGGTTTGTCTTCGATGTTCATGGCTGCGTGCTGCGTCCAGACGACGTCGAAGGAGCCGTCCTCATAGGGGGCATGGAGAGCGTCCCCTTGCCGATAGGTGACCAGGCGGGACAGGCCGGTGGAGACTGCGAGCATGGTGGCGATCTGACAATATTCGCCGGTCAGATCGAGGCCGGTGACGTGGCATCCAAGGCTGGATGCGAGATGCCGCGAGGGTCCACCCACGCCGGAGCCCAGATCCAGCACGCGGTCGCCGGGGCGGATCGCGGCCAAGCGGGCGAGATCATCGGTGGCGTCGAGTCCTCCGACATGGAACTGATCGAGTTTCTCAAGCTCGGATTGGTCGAGTCGATCCGGATTCAGGCCGCTTTGGCGGAGGGCTTCTTTCACCCGTTCCAGGAGCCCGGGTTGCGCGTAGTGGGCTTCGACAACATTCATATGCCCGAGATTACACTAAGAAGCATGACTGAACCGGAAAAAGCTGAGCAGCCCGTCGAAAATATCCAGCTTATCTGCCCGAATTGCGACGCGCAGATGTTCGACCGCGGCTGCAAGCTGCTTTGTCCGCGTTGCGGCTACTTCATGAGCTGTTCCGACTTCGTGTGAGGCGTGGTAGCCTCGAACTTTATGTCTTCCTTTGAAAAATGTTTGCTCGTGCTGCTGGGCGGTGTGTCTCTGGCGAGCGCGCAAAATGCCAACGCGCTGGTGGAACATGGAGGGCCGGTGTTCCTACAGCAATGCGCGTTCTGCCACGGGCGCGATGCCGCGGGAGGCGAGGATGGGCCTGATCTGACGCGCTCAAAACTGGTGGCGGCCGATGCGGGAGGGGACCAGATCGCGCCGGTGATCCGCGAGGGGCGGCCGGAAAAAGGGATGCCGCGATTTTCCCTTCCCGACGGCGAGATCGCCGCGCTGGTGGCGTTCATTCACGATCAGAAAACGAAAGCCGAAGCGTTGGTCGGTGGGCGGCGCGGCGTCGAAGTTGCGGATCTGCAAACCGGCAGCGTGGAGTTGGGGAAGGCGTATTTCGATGGGGCGGGGAAGTGCGCGTCCTGCCATTCAGCGGCGGGCGATCTGCGCGGAATCGCCACGCGGTTCGAAGGGCTGAAACTGGAGCAACGTTTTCTTTATCCGCGAGGCGCGAAGGCGAAAATTACGGTGATGCTTCGCTCCGGCGAGAAGGTCACGGGAGACGTGGCTTATCAGGACGAGTTCACAATCGGCCTGCGCGACGCGACGCATCGCTACCGGTCGTGGTCGATCAAGGACGTGAAGTTTACGATTGACGCTCCGGCGGAGGCGCACGCCGATCTGCTCGCGAAATATACGGACGACGATATTCATAACCTGATGGCGTATCTGCAAACGCTGCGATAGATTCCATATGCCGGAACTGACACTCGCGAAGCGGCACCAAATGGAGGCGATCAAGCTGATTCAGGATTGGAGTAAATGGGTGGTCACGATCGAGACGGCCGCAACCGCGGGAATTTTTACGGTGCTCAAAGAGCTCAGCAAGCTCCCGGAGTCGAGTCCGGTGCTGCGGGCATGCGCGGTGGCGTCGAGTTTGCTGCTGCTCGGCGCGGTCATCTCTTTTATCGTATCGATCCACTATGCAGGTCAGCTTTTGTTTTCTCTACCGGGAATCGTAGAACAGTTGCCGCGGGCGCACGAAGAAAGCATCAACGAAATGAAGGACGAATACATGAACGCGGATATACTGACGTACGAACGAAGGCAGTTCAAGCTATTCGTCGCGGGACTGGCATTCGTGGCGGTGGCTGCGGCGGTCATCATTACTCAGAACTTATTGCGCTAAATAAAATATGACGCGAATCTTCATTCCATTTGTGATTGCCGCTGGCGCGGCTGCGGCGCAGGGCGTCGAGCCTGCGATGCTTCTGAATCCTCCCGCCGATAGCTGGCCGGCGTATCACGGCGATTATTCCGGACAGCGGCATAGCGCCCTGACGCAGATCACCGCGGAAAACGTGAAGCAGTTGGGGCTGGCGTGGGCCTTTCAGACTGGTCAGCAGCAGCAGATCAAGTGCTCGCCTCTGCTGGTCGACGGCGTCCTTTATATAACCGTGACGGATAACGTGTGGGCGGTGGATGCGCACTCCGGCCATCAGCTCTGGCATTACACTGCGCCTGCGAACAAAGGGTTCCATATCGGCTCGCGCGGCGTTTCGATGTATAAGGACTGGCTCTATTTCATGACGCCGGACGCGCATCTGATCTGTCTGAACGCGAGCGATGGCACGGTGCGATGGAACGTCGTGGTGGCCGATTCGGCGAAGGGCTATTGGACCACGATGTCCCCGCTGATCGTCCGCAATCACGTGATTGTGGGGGTGTCCGGCGATTTCGATAACCTTACGGGGTTTCTCAAATCGATCGATCCGGAGACGGGCAAAACGCAGTGGCGATGGGACAGCACGCCGCCCGCGGGAACGCCCGACGCGACCACCGGAGGCATGACGTGGATGACCGGCACGTACGATCCGTCCCTCAACCTTATTTATTGGGGCACCGGCAATCCGACGCCGGTGCTGAACGGTAAGGCGCGCCCGGGCGACGATCTGTATACATGCAGCATCGTGGCGATCAATCCGGACACTGGGAAATTGTCGTGGTCCTTCCAGCCGTCGCCGCACGATACGCACGATTGGGACGCGGTGGAGACTCCGGTGCTGGTGGATGCGAATTTCAAAGGCACGCCTCGCAAGATGCTGATGCAGACTTCGCGCAACGGATACTTTTTTGTACTGGACCGGACCAGCGGAGCAAGCCTGCTGACCACGACCTTCGGTCCGGTGAACTGGAGCATCGGCGTCGATAAGAAGGGGCAGCCGATTCCGAATCCCGCGAAAGATCCGGCGCCGGACGGGCGGTTGATCGCGCCGAACGAAGGCGGCCTCACCAATTACCGGTCGCCGAGTTTCGATAGGAAGACCGGATTGTTTATCGTTGACGCGCATCCCAGTTATGGGATCTATTTCGCGAAGCCGGCCGACGGCAGCTTCGGGTGGGCGGGCGCGGATTACGACGTGTGGGGGAAGGCCGAGCTTGATGCCATCGATTATCAGACCGGCAAGATTCGTTGGAGCCACGAGCTGGGTCCGAACGGCGCGGGCGCGGGAGTGTTGACCACGGATTCCGGGTTGATCTTTACCGGCGACGCGTTGGGCAACGTTCTCGCATTGCGCACCAGCGACGGGAAGACGTTATGGCACGCGGGGGCGGGGTCGCCGATGCAGAGCTCGCCGATTACGTACGAGCTGGATGGGCGCCAATACGTAGTAACCAGCGCGGGCGGCGTGCTGTTTTCCTGGGCTTTGCCGCAGTGACCGAATTCCAACTCCAACCGCGCCTGGTGGGCGAACTGCTGGAGTTGCATCCTCTGCGGCCGGAAGATTGGGAAGATTTGTTCGCGGTGGCTTGCGATCCGTTGATCTGGGAACAGCATCCGGCCCGCAACCGGTACGAAGAAGTAGTTTTCAAAGAATTCTTTCGAGGCGCGCTGGAATCGGGCGGCGCGTTGGCTGCGATCGACAGGAAGACGCAGAAGATCGTCGGCTCGTCGCGCTACGTCGAACATGATCCCGAGAAGAGCCAAATCGAAATCGGCTGGACATTCCTGGCGCGTTCCCATTGGGGTGGGTATTACAACGGCGAGATGAAGCGTCTGATGCTGCAACATGCGTTTCAGTTCGTCGACGCTGTGGTTTTTGTCATCGGCTCCAGAAACATGAGATCGCAGAAGGCAGTTCAAAAGATCGGCGCCGTGGAGATCGGGCGGGTCAACAAAGCGTACGGCGGAGTCGTGGTTGAAAACGTGGTGTATCGAATCGCGAAGTCTATTTACGAATGCGGCGCGCAGGTCCGATAGCCTTCCTCAAGTAGGGCGTATTCCGCGTCCGAAAATGGAAAATATGGAGGCGAGGGATCCGGACGGCAAAGCCCGGCGAGCGCGAGTGCCGCCTTGAGGCCGCGCAAATAACTGCTGCCCGCAAAGCCGGTGTGATAAAGCGCGCGGTTCATTCGTTTGACGGAATTCTGCAAAGCCTCGGCTTGCGGGATATCGCCGCGAACGATAGCGTTGTACAGTGCGACGAACAATTTTGGATTTAAGTTTGAGCCGCCGCAGACGCCTCCGATCGCGCCTCGCTTCATCGAATCGAGTAGCATGTCCTCCGGGCCGATCAAGACGCTGAACTGCGGGCGGTCGTGCAGCAATGCCAGGGTGTTTTCGAGGTAGGTCAGATCGCCGGTGGAGTCCTTGAGGCCGACGATGCCGGGCATGTCGGCGGCGCGGCGCACGGTTTCGGGATCGAATGACGTTTTCGTCAGGTGCGGAATGTTGTAAAGGAACAGAGGCAGCGAAAGCCGTTTCGTGATTTGCTCCAGGTAGCGGAGCAGATCGTCCTGCGAATGCTGAAAATAATAAGGCGCGGCCAGCACCACCGCGTCAGCGCCCGCTTCGGTCGCGATATCGGCGAGGCGCAGCGTTTCCGCGATGGCCGTATCGGCGATGTTGACCAGCACCGGCACGCGGCGATTCGTATGAGCGCAGGTGCGGCGTATGATCTCCTGGCGCATCTCGCGGCCCAGCGAAGCGAACTCGCCCGTGGAACCGAGCAGGAAGATTCCATGAACGCCTCCGTGGACGACGTGGTCGATCAATCGCTCCAGAGCGGGAACGTCGAGAACAGGCTCGGGTCGGTCGGAGAGCGCGAGGGGCGTGGCAAGAGGCGTAATCAAACCGCGTAACGGCTGGTTCATGTTTGTCCCATTGTACGTTTATCATGAAACGAACATGCGTAAATTGAGACTGCCCTGTCTAGCAGCGATCGTGGCATCCGCGCTTTTTGGCGCTCATTTTGAAAATGCGGTTGTCGTTCTGGCGGGCTCCGCGACTACGCCGGAGAAGAAAGCCGCGCAGATGCTGGTGGAGGAGATCGAGAAGAGGACGCAATTACGGTTGAAGATTTCCCGCGACGCTAAGCCTGGAGCGACGGCGATCTATTTGCGGACATCTGCGGGTAAACCGGAGAGTTTCACGCTCACGTCCACAGACAATCAGATCGTGGTCGAGGGCGCGGACGATCGCGGAGTCGTGTTCGGCACCGGCTACCTGCTGCGTCAGTTTCATATGTCGCGGCAGAAGCTGGAGCTGGACGCAAACTTGAAAATCTCGAGCGCGCCGAAGTACGCGGTGCGAGGACAGCAGCTCGGCTATCGTCCGAAGACGAACGCGTATGACGCCTGGAACGTTCCCATGTGGGAACAGTACATCCGCGAGCTGGCGATTTTCGGTAACAACACCATCGAGCTGATTCCTCCGCGCTCTGACGATGCGGACGATAGCCCTCATTTCGCCCTGCCGAAAATCGAAATGATGGTGGAGATGTCGCGCATCGCCAATGAATACGGCCTCGATGTATCGGTCTGGTATCCGGCGATGGATAAAGATTACGCAGATCCCGCGACGGTCGAGTTTGCGTTGAAGGAGTGGGAAGAAGTATTTCGCAGGCTTCCGCGCATCGATGCGATTTTCGTTCCCGGAGGCGATCCGGGGCACACACAGCCAAAATATTTGTTCGCGCTGCTCGAAAAGCAAACGGCAAGTTTGCATCGCTACCATCCCAAGGCGCAGATGTGGCTTTCGCCGCAGGGATTCTCGAAAGAGTGGCGGGACGAGTTTTGGCAACTAATGGCGAAGGATCCTCCATGGCTCTCCGGTCTGGTGTTCGGACCGCAGGTTTACGGCAGCCTGGAAGAATTTCGTGCGCTGACGCCGAAGCGGTTTCCGGTTCGATTTTATCCCGATATCACGCATAGCATTCACGCGGAATTTCCGGTGCCCGATTGGGATCTGGCCTACGCGACGACGGAAGGCCGCGAGGTAATCAATCCCCGACCTGCGGATGAGGCCGCGATTTTTCGCCGCTATCAACATTTCGCGGTGGGCACGGTTACCTATTCCGAAGGCTGCAACGACGACGTCAACAAGTTTATCTGGAGCGGATTGCTGTGGAATCCGGATGCCTCGACGAAGAATATTCTGGTCGATTACAGCCGCTTTTTCATCGGCGACGATATGGCCGACGATTTCGCAAACGGCTTATTGGCGTTGGAACAGAACTGGCGCGGCCCTTTGGCGTCGAATCGGCAAGTGGACGTGACCATCGCGCAGTTTAAAGATATGGAACGGCGCGCGACGCCGCAGCAGAGGCTCAACTGGAGATTTCAGGAAGGGCTGTATCGCGCCTATTACGACGCCTACGTTCACAGCCGTTTGCTTTCCGAAAATCGGCAGGAGGAACTGGCGATGGCCGCGCTTGCCACTGCGAAACGCAATTGGCCGCTCACTTCGATCGGGTCGCTCAAGGCGATGGACGAAGCGCAATCGATTCTCGATGCGGATCAGCGCACCTTGGACGCGAAAGAATTCAGAGCGCGCGTGTTCGAGCTTGCGGAGGCCCTGTTTCAAAGCATCCACATGCAACTCAGCGTTGACCGTTACAAAGCCATCTCCATCGATCGTGGCGCCAGCTTGGACAGCATCGACTTCGCGCTGAACAATCGTGTATGGCTGGAGAATCGCTTCGAGCAGATACGTGCGATCGCGTCCGAGCCGGACCGCATCTCGAAGATCGAGGAGCTGGTGAACTGGACCAATCCAGGTCCCGGTGGTTACTACGATGCGCTGGGTTTCGCGAATCAGCGTCCGCATCTGGTCATGGGAGAGTCGTACGCCGGCGATCCCGATTTTCTGAAATCTCCGCTGATCTCCTTCGGCAGTTCCCCGCAGCGAGGCTGGCGGACCACGGAGGCCACGGACGCAGAAATTATTCAGGACCGCCCGCTGCGCATGCGCTACACTGACCTCGATCCGTCCGCGCATTATACGGTACGCGTTTCTTATGGAGGCGACGCGCGAAGGGTCGCCGTCAGGCTGACTGCCAATTCGATCGAAGTACATCCGTTCCGCGAGAAGGGCAACACTCCGGACCCGGTGGAGTTCGAAATTCCCCGTCAGGCGACGGCCGGAGGTACGCTGACGCTCGAATGGACGCGCACACCAGGGCTCGGCGGAAATGGGCGCGGCACGGCGGTTTCGGAAGTGTGGCTGATGAAGGTGACGAAGTGATTATTAGCACACACAAACTAAAGTCTGTACCACCCGCAGATGTGGCTTCAGCCTGTGAAACAAATCGAGGTTCGGATGGAAATTAGCTGGCAACATCCGGTTCGCGCCAAGCTTCAAGCGGGCGAGATTGTCCTTGGCGTGACCATCACCACGCCGAGCATCGAAGCCGCCGCGCTCGCCGCGACTCTCGGATTCGATTTTCTGTGGATCGAAATGGAGCACTCCCCGATCACGCTCGACACCCTGCGCGCGATCGTGCTCGCCACCCGAGCCCTTCCGGCTGCCGTATTCGCGCGTATGCCGGTGATCGAGTTGTGGACCGCGAAGCGCGTTATGGATCAGGGCGTGTCGGGCGTGATTTTCCCCTTTGCGTCGACGCCGGATCGGGCGCGGACCGCCGCCGCTGCGTGCCGATATCCTCCGCTTGGCAAGCGAGGCTCAGGCGCTGGACTCGCGACCTCTACGTGGCCTGAGCCGAATAATTATTTCGACTCCGCCGACCAGAACATGATGACCATCGTTGTCATCGAAGAAGCCTTGGCAGTCGAAAATATCGAAGAAATCGCCGCGACTCCCGGCATCGACGTTCTATTCATCGGGACCAGCGATCTTTCATTTTCGCTTGGCCTGCGCGGCCGTCAGAATGAGCCTCTTCTCGACGAGAACATCGCGAAGGTCGTCGCAGCGGGAAAGAAGCACGGAAAATTTCTAGGCCGCCCCGCGGGCTCGCCGGAGCAGGTCGCAAAATATCGCGAGCAAGGATTTCAGTTCTTCCAATCGCAAACCGAACTGGGGTTGATGCGGCTGGGCGCCAAAGCCCTCGGGTTGAAAGAAGCGCCGCCAAATCCGCGGACACTCTATTAATGTCCTACCGCTGGCTCGTGGTCGCGATGCTCTGGTGCATCTCGTTTTTCAATTATGCGGATCGCCAGGCGATCAATTCCGTTCTGCCGCTGCTGCAATCGGAGCTGGGGCTCAGCATGGTGCAGCTCGGCATGCTCGGCAGCGCGTTTGCCTGGGTCTATGGATTCAGCGGATTTTTCGCGGGATTCGTCGTGGATCGCATCTCGCGCAAGAAGGCGATACTCGGCGGCCTCTATGCGTGGAGCATCATCTGTATGGCGACCGCGTTGTCGCAGGGATTTCGCGCGCTGTTCGCGCTGCGCGCGGCCGAAGGGCTGGGCGAAACCATCTACTATCCGGCGTCCATGTCGATGGTGAGCGATTATCACGACAAGGGAACCAGGTCCCGCGCGATGGGCATCCATCAAACCAGCGTGTACGCGGGAACGATTGCCGGCGGGACGTTTGCCGGTCTGATCGGGCAGCACTACGGATGGCGCTGGTCGTTCATCGTGTTCGGCGGATTAGGCGTTTTGCTCGGCTTCCTGCTGAACCGCTTCCTGCGTGAGCCGCAGCGTGGGCGGGCCGATTCGTCACAGCCCGCTTCGCCTTCGCTCACCTTCCGGCAGTTCATCCAGTTGCTACGGCGCACGCCGACCATGTTGTGCCTCACCGGCGCGTTCATTTGTTCGAACTTCGTGGCCCTGGTCCTCCTTGCCTGGATGCCGAAATTTCTTTTCGACAAATTCCACATGAGTCTCGCTGTAGCTGGCTTGGCGGCAACGGCGTTCGTACAACTGGCCAGCGTGCTTGGATCGCTTACGGGCGGCTGGCTCGCGGATATTCTCAGAAAGCGAACGCCGCGAGGCCGGATCTTCGTCCAGGCCGTCGGCGTATTATGCGGAGCGCCATTCGTCGCCTGGTGCGGCATGACGCAATCGGTGACATCGCTGATCGTCGCGCTCACCGCGTGGGGATTCTGCAAAGGTATGTATGACGCGAATATTTTCGCGTCGCTATTCGACGTAGTGCGCCCGGAGGCGCGTGGCACCGCCGCAGGCTTCATCAATTCGATGGGCTGGATCGGCGGCGGATGGGCGCCGGTTGCGGTAGGATACCTTGCGCAGGATTATGGATTGAGCGCGGGCATCACCGCCGCTTCGGTAGTCTATCTGATGGCGTGCGCGCTGCTGCTGATCGCGGCGTTTTTCTTCGTGAAAAAGGACATATGGCAAACACAAACGCAGAGTTGATTGCATACCTGAAAACCGTGGACACCGCGACGCTCGCCAACGCGATTGAGCTGCTGAACCTCCGGCCGCGCGCGGAAGGTTACGCGTCACTTGATTTAAAATGCCTCTTCCCCGAGTTCGGTCCCATGTGCGGCTACGCCGTCACCGCACATGCCGAGACCGTGACGCTGGGCGCTCCTAAAACGGAAGAAGCGTATGTCGAGCTATTCGAAGCCGTGGAAGCTTCGCCGAAGCCTGCCGTTGTGGTGATCCAGGAAATCGGCGGCGACCGCGACCGCGCCACTCACGCCGGCGAAGTCATGGCGACCATCTTCACTCGTCTGGGCGCGATCGGCCTGGTCAGCGATTGCGGCGTGCGCGACCTGACCGCGGTCCGCAAAATAGGTTTTCATTACTTCGCCCGAGGCGCGGTCGCGAGCCACGCGAGCTATCGTATCGTCCGCAGCGGTGTGCCGGTGGAGGTCGCGGGCGTCACCATCCGCCCCGGCGATATGCTGCATGCCGACGAAAATGGTCTGATCACCGTTCCCGAATCCGGCCGCGAACGTCTGCCCGAACTAGTCGAGAACATTCTCGCAAAAGAGCGCACGCTCCTCGATTTCGTTCGCAGCGAAAATTTCAAAGCCGCGCAGTTGCGGGGACGATTCTTGCATTAAAGGGAGGTCTTGCGATGGAGCCGTTCAAGCTAGGCATCAACATGGCCGGCGCCGTGTCGGCGGGCGCCTATACCGCCGGAGTTCTCGATTTTCTAATGCAGGCTCTCGATGAGTGGTACCTGGCGAAAGACTCGGGCGAACTGGTTCCTCCGCACGATATTTCCATCGAAGTGTTCTCCGGAGCCTCGGCCGGCGGCATGTGCGCGGCCATCTCCGCTTCCATCACCCAAGAGGAATTCGAGCACATTAGCAATCCCAGCAAGACCGGGACCACCAACAAACTCTACGAAGCGTGGGTCAACCAAATCGATATCCACGAACTCCTTAAGACCGGCGATCTCGAATCCGGCCGCATCACCTCGCTGCTCGATTCGACGATTATCTCCACCATCGCCCGCGATGCGCTCACTCCTGGTCCGCCGAAAACGCGCAAATATGTCTCGCCGAATCTCACTCTTTTTCTGACGCTCACCAATCTGCGAGGAATCCCCTATGCGTTGTTCCAGGACCCCAATCTCACGCCCGATGAGTACGTCACTTTTCACGCCGATCGTCTGCGTTTTGAAATGGTGAACGCCGGCCAAACGCCGAACTCGCCCGTCGCGCGTCCGCTGGTGCGAGGCGGCAATGACGCTATGTGGGATCTGCTGCGCACCACCGCCATGGCCACCGGCGCGTTTCCCGCGTTCCTCGCGCCGCGCGTGCTGGACCGCGCGCGTGCCGATTACACCACACCTTTATGGGAATCCATCTGCCAGTGCGGCGCCGCGGACCCTCCGGTGCCGCCGTCGTTCCCCGACACGCAAGGTCCCTGGACCACGGTGTATGTCGATGGAGGCGTCACCAATAATTCTCCCTTCACCCTGGCCCACGATTATCTTGCGACGTTGAATCCTCATCCCGCCGAATGCCAGAACCCCCGCGACGCGCAGCGCGCTGACCGCGCCGTGCTGACCATAGCGCCTTTTCCCGGCAACGAAGATCTCGATAAACCGTACGACCCCAAACAGCAGAGCACGCTCTTCGCGGTCTTGGCGAACCTGTTCTCCGCGCTGATCGCCCAGTCCCGTTTCTTCGGCGAATCCCTGGCCATCGTTACCGGCGAACCGGCCTTCAGCCGTTTCTTTATCGCGCCCTCCGATGACCGCTTCGACGGCAAGCCTTTGCAGTGCGGCTTGCTCAGCGCATTCGGCGGATTCTTTGAGCGAGGCTTCCGCGCGCACGATTTTCAGCTCGGCCGCAGAAACTGCCAGGCGTTTCTCCAAAAACACTTCATTCTGCCGGAATCGAATCCCTTATTCGAAGGGGCCAGCGAGCAGGTCCGCGCCGCGTTCAAGCAGCAGCCTCTCGTGCCGAACGTCTATCCCTACGACCGTTGGTTGCCGATCGTTCCGCTCTGCGGCTCCGCGAAGGCGCCGATCCCCTATCCGGTGCGAGCCAAGATCACCCAAAAGTCGCTGGACCAGATCGTCGGCCTCATTTCGAACCGCATCAAGGCGCTGCTGCCGCTGATTCTTTTGAATCTGAAAAGCAAGCTGCTCCGCTTCTTGATCAAATGGGGAGTCGGCGCGCTGATGACCATCTTCGGAGGTAAGGGCGAAATTAAGAAATATCTCGTAGACGCGCTGGGCGACTCCGTCGAACAATAATTAGACAATCTTCAAAGTCACAGCATATTCGCAAGGCTTTTCACCCGGCATCTGCACCCTCAACCCAGCGTCATCCTGCGACCATTTCAACTTCCCTTTGTGCCCCAGCAACTCAACGTTGTGGACTTTCCTATCGATCGACTTGATCGCGCGCTCCCCGGTCGGCCAACCCATCACGAACGCGTAAACGGTTTGACCCTTGGAGGTAAACCGAATCTCCTCCGCTGTCAGATCCTTGCGGTTTTTCTCGTTGAACCCCGCCGACGTCTCCGTCATCGCGAGGCTCGGACCTTCGCCGAACACCCTCCAAGGACGCGTCCCGTGAATCCCTTCGCTGTTCACCTTCATCCATGCGGTAATCGACGAAAGGACTTGCAGCTCCTCCGCATCCAGCTCCCCGCTCCCTGGCAGCGGAAAATTCAACAGCAGATTTCCATTGCGGCTCACGATGTCGACCAGCATATCCACGATCGTCTTCGGAGTCTTGTATGTGATCCCCTTCTTGTAATGCCAGTTGCCGATGCAAGTATCGGTCTGCCAAGGATCGGGCCAAATCTTATTGACCAGGCCGCGTTCCAGGTCCAGCACGCAGGTTCCATCCTCGCAATCCGTCGCGGCCTTGCTGTTATAAACCGCCTCCTGCTTGCCTCCGTGCGCCTTCGCGCTCACGTTGAACTCATGCGCCACCAGGCTCAGCCCATATTCGTCGAACGGAATCGCACCGTCCGTATAAAGAAGGTCCGGCTGATGCTGATCCACCAGGTCGCGAATCCGGTCGAAATATTGCTGCTTCCAGCGATCCGGAGCCACTCGACCCATCGCCTTCGCCGTCAGCGCGAAATCCGCGGGCATCCCGTCGTAGGAATGGTAAAGATCCGAATCGTGTGGATCCACGCCGTCATACGAAACGCCCGCGAACTGTCCCGTCTTATCGCTCAGATGCGACGGAGCCAGCCAGTCGAAACTGTTCGATAGATGCTCGCTCACACCAAATCGCAATCCCCTCTTTCGAGCCGCCTGCTTCCACATCCCGACGACATCTTTCTTCGGACCCGCCTTCGCCGCATTCCACCGCGTCTGATACCGCGAATTCCACATGTCGAAATTGTCGTGATGAACGCCCATGCTCACGAAATATTTCGCGCCCGCCTTCGCGTACAGATCCATCAGGTGCTCCGGGTCCCACTTCTCAGCCTTGAACCACGGAATCACATCCTTGAACCCGACCTTCGACGGATGCCCGTAATGTTCCAGGTGAAACTTGTACTGCGCGCTCCCTTCCATATACATGTTGCGCGCATACCAGTCGCCCGCCTCCGGCTGCGATTGTGGACCCCAATGCGCCCAGATCCCGAACTTCGCATCGCGAAACCACTCGGGCGTCCGGTAAGCCTTCAACGATTCCCGGGTCCCCTGAAACGGCCCCTTGGCAATCTCCAAATCCCGGTTCTGCGCATAGGTCAACCCGCCAGCCAACACCGCCAGCGCCCGCCGTCGATTAAAAAGAACCTTCACACGCTAAAGATGCCACAAAACCAGTGGGGCAGGTTCCCGACCTGCCCTGTTTTGGTCGCACACATTCTTTACGCTATCGTAGCCACATGAACAAGTTTCCAGCGCAAGCCGCGCTAGCCGTCCTTTTAACGTATCTAGTTCAAGCCCAGGAACCACCGAAGCCCACCCCTCCGCCCACGCCCCCTCCAGCCGACGCAGCGAAAGAAGCCCCCCTCCCCGCCTCCGAAGCGCACGTCGATCAAAGCATCCAGTTCGAAGGCAGGGAGTTGCGCTACACCGTCACTGTAGGCGCTCTCGGAGTTTTCGACAATGGCAAAAAAATCGGCGAAGTGGTCGTCACCTCCTACATCTCCGGCCGCGAGGACCGTCCCGTCACTTTCGCCCTCAACGGCGGACCCGGGGCCGCCTCCGTCTTCCTGAACCTGGGCGCCATCGGACCCAAGCATCTTGAGTTCGGAGAACAGGGTGATAGCCCCTCTGACCCCGCCAAGTTGACCGACAATCCAGGCACCTGGCTTGACTTCACTGACCTGGTGTTCATCGATCCCGTCGGCACCGGCTACAGCCGCTCGCTGGTAGACGCTGCCGAATCCAAGAAACAGTTCTATTCGACCGAGAACGACATCCATTACCTCTCGCGCATCATCTACGACTGGCTGGTAAAAAACGGCCGCCTCAACTCCCGAAAATATCTGGTGGGCGAAAGCTACGGAGGCTATCGCGGCCCTAGAATCACCCATTACCTGCAAACCCAGCTGGGCGTGGCGATGAGCGGAGTAGTTCTGGTGTCGCCCTATCTGAACCCCGTGCTCTCCGAAAACGGCGACGTCTCTCCGGTTCCGTGGCTGCTGACCCTCCCCTCCATCGCCGCGTCGCATCTGGAACGCGAACATAAACTCACTCCCGAAGCGATGGCCAAAGTCATCGCATACACGCGCGGCGAATACGCGACCGATTTGTTGAAAGGCCGCTCCGATCCCGAAGCCACGCCGCGTATCGTGAAACGGGTCACCGAAATGACCGGCCTCGAACAGGAGTTCGTCCGCCGCGCCGGAGGCCGCCTCGAAATCGGAGCCTATCTTCGCGAAGTCCACCGCGAAAGCGGAAAAATCGGTAGCGTCTACGACTCCAATGTGACCAGCTTCGACCCTTTCCCCTACGCCCCGGAGCAGCGTACCAACGATCCTCTATTAGAGAGCATGATCGCGCCCACCACCACCGCGATGGTCGATTTCGTCACCCGGGTAGTCGGCTGGAAAACCGATGCCCGCTACAACACGCTCAGCTACGACGTGAACAACCAGTGGGACCGCGAAAGCCGAGCCCTCCGGTCCGGCGCCGTCCCCGACCTGCGCCAAGCCGTTGCCGCCGACCCCAAACTGCGCATCCTGATCGCCCACGGCTGGAACGACCTGTCGTGCCCCTTCATGGGCTCCATCCTAACCGTAGATCAAATGCCCGTAATGGGCGACGCAACGCGCGTATCGGTCCGCGAATACTCCGGCGGCCACATGTTTTATAGCCGGGCAGCCAGCCAGGCCGCCTTGCGCAAAGACGTCCAGGAAATGTTCGCCAAGCACTAACCAGGCTGTGTGAAAACCCGGGTGCTGACCGCTCTTGATAGTCGCGGCTCTCGAAACAGAGCCGCGACTAGCAGGAGCGGTCTAAACCGACCTTTTCACACCGACTCTTCCCGGGGGAGTGCCGGCCAATAACCCCGTGCGTGAGCGTGGGGACCTTGATGAGCCTAGCGCCTTTGCGTGAAACAGGAACTTCAGAACCTCCCTGCAACGCCGGCCACTTCAAAAGCGTCTATAATCTTGTAGGAGCGTTCCATGCGAATTCTTCTTATATCGGCCATCCTGGCGACATCGGTTTTCGCCCAGCATCGCGGCGGTTCCGCGCCGGTCGGCCGCGTGGGCGCGCCTCCTGCTTCGGGCTATCGTCCGTCCGCTCCCGGGCGTCCTGTGGCTCCAGGTCGTCCCTATTATCCGCGCAGCATTGTCGTTCCTTATCCGGTTTTCGTTGGTGGTGGATACTATGGTGGCCCGGCCGATTACGGCTATGCGAATCAGGCTCCAGTAGCAGTCGTCAACCAGGATTTTCAGCCGGATTCCGTGAATCCCTCGATCGTAGACTTTTCCAACGCACCCCCGGCGGATCCCGCCGCCAATACCGCCGCTAATAATACGGATGACAACGGCCTCCGCGACGATCAGCCGACCATTTTCCTGATCGCCCTAACCGATCACACAGTCGTAGCCGCCATCGCCTACTGGGTCGACGGCGATACCCTGAATTGGGTCAGCCGCGACGCCAAGCAAAACCACATGTCTCTGTCCCTGGTAGACCGCGCCTTCTCCAAACAGCTAAACGACGAACGCCACGTAGAATTCAAACTCCCACCGCAATAGTGCGGACAGGTCCCCGACCTGTTCCTCTTTAGATCTCCAGGCGATTCAATCACTTCGCACTTTCATCCACACCGCGCCGAAAACCGATCCCCTAACATGCAATCAAGAGCCAGGGGTATCCCAGTAGACATCTGGTTCGCGTCGCGTACAAGTTCTCGAGACCCTAACGCGAACGCCGGTAAATTGGGTGGAACCAGCGTCCATTACAGCGGAGTTTGCCGTGGAGACTCATAACCCGGATAGGGCGCCCAGCCCGGCGGATCGTTGTAAAAGACGGTTCGCCGGGATTTAATCGTAGCCGGCGGTACAGCCGAAGTGTGAACAAAACCTTCAGCGTTCACGTAGGGTATAGGCATGGACCGTTTATTCCAGGACCTGATCGTCTCTTTCCGCCGCCTGCGCAGCAGCCCCGGCTTCACCATCGCGGCGATTCTGACCTTAGCTCTTGGCATCGGCGCCAACACCACTATTTTTTCGCTCGTCAACGCCGTCGTCTTCCGGCCGTTCGGCGTAGAGCGCCAAAACGAGCTCGTCTTTTTCAACATGCATCTCGCCAAGGGCGAATTTCCAGCGACTTCTTACCCGGACTACAAAGATTATCGCGACCGCAACACCGTCCTCTCCGCTCTGGCTTTGTATCGCATTATCCCGATGAACATGAGTCGCGGAGGCGGCGAAAACTCGCGCCTCTGGGGCTATGAAGTCACCGGGAATTATTTCGACATGCTCGGCGTCAAGCCGATTCGCGGACGCGTCCTCCATCCCGAGGACGATGTCAAACGCGCAGGCCATCCCGTAGCCGTACTCACCTACAATTGCTGGCAGCGCCGTTTCGCGTCCGACCCCGACATTGCCGGCCGAAAAGTTAAAGTGAACGGCCTCGACTACACCATCCTGGGCGTGACTCCTAAAGAATTCGTCGGCACCGAACTGATTTTCACGCCCGAAATCTTTGTTCCCATGGCGCAAGCCGCGCAGCTCGAAGGTTATGACTGGCTCGACAAGCGCGGTGACGGTAACGGCTGGTCCCTGGGCCGTCTCAAACCTGGCGTTTCGATGAAGGCCGCTGAGGCCGGTATCAACGTGATCACGAAGCAGCTCGGCAAGGAATATCCGGACAACAACGCGGGCGTCTCCATCGTGCTGTCCGCGCCCGGAATGGCCGGCACCTACCTGCGCGGACCCATCACCGGCTTCTCCGCCGTGCTGATGGTGGTCGCCGGTATGGTCCTCTTGATCGCCTGCGTCAATCTCGCCAGCCTCCTGCTTGCCCGCGCAGCCGACCGTAGAAAAGACACCGCGATTCGTCTCGCCCTGGGCGCCAGCCGTTATTATCTGATGCGCCAGCTTCTCACGGAAAGCGTAGTACTCGCCGTCGCCGGCGGCGCAGCCGGCATTCTGCTCGCCTCTTGGCTTACGGGACTGGTTAACGCGTGGTCTCCGCCCATCGACGTCCCTGTGATTCCTCACGTCGTGATGGATATCCGCGTCATGCTGTTCGCTGCGGGAGTTTCGCTGGTCACCGGTCTGCTGTTCGGCTTGGTTCCCGCGCTGCAGTCCACTCGCGCGACCCTCGCCGGGGCCATGCGCAACGACGCTCCGTCCGATAAGCTCCGCCGCGTGAATCTCCGCGACCTTCTCGTCACCGCGCAGGTGGCCTTGTCGGTGGTGCTGCTCATCGCAAGCGTGCTGGTCGTCCGCAGTTTGCAGCACGCCCTCAGCCTCCATCTCGGATTCGAGCCGCAGCACGCCGCCGTGGTCTCCTTCGATGTCGGCCTGCAAGGTTACAACGAAGAGCGCGGACGCGAATTTCAGCGCCGCCTGCTCGACAAAGTCCGCGCCCTCCCCGGCATCGAGGCCGCCGGACTTATCGACGGATTGCCTTTGACCCTCAACATCTCGAACAGCGGGATCCAGGTGGAAGGCAAACCGGAGACGCGCGCCAGCGACACCCCCATGGCGAACTGGTACGTGATTACTCCCGGCTACATCCATGCGATGCAAACGAAGCTGATTGCGGGCCGCGACCTGGACGCGCGCGACACAAAAGATAAGCCTCTCGTGGCGCTCGTAAATGAAGCCTTCGCCCATCAGCTACTGCCGGGCGAGGATGCAGTCGGCAGACGGTTCCGCCAGGGCACCAAAGGAAACTGGATAACGATCGCCGGAGTGGTGGAGGACGGCATGTACCGCTCTCTCGGCGAAAAGCCTTCGCCCACAGTGTTTCAAAACATGGAGCAGAGCTGGCGCAGCAATACGACGCTGGTCGCGAGATCGCCTCTCGCCGAGGCGGAAACCGCCAGCCAGTTGCGCCGCGCGGTCGCCGAGATTGACCCTTCGCTCACCATCTATGAATCCGGCAGTGTGACCAACCAGCTCGCGCTCGCGTTGTTCCCGGCCCGGCTGGTTGCGGTCGTGCTCGGATCGTTCGGTTTGCTTGCCGTGGTGCTGGCCGCGACCGGCGTGTACGGAATCATGGCCTACGCCGTCTCCCGAAGGACCCGCGAAATCGGCATCCGCATGGCTCTGGGCGCGGCTCCGGCGCAAGTCCTGCGCGTGGTGCTGAAGCGGACCGTGGTTTTATTGGCCATCGGGACGGTGCTGGGCCTGACGATGGCGTTCGCCGGAGGCCAGTTCTTCGGCCAGATCCTCTACGGCGTCAGCGCGCGTGACCCTCTGACCTATGCGTGCGCCATCGCCCTGATGGCCGCCGTAGCCTTCGTAGCCTGCTGGGTGCCCGCGCGCCGCGCCATCAAGGTTGACCCACTAACCGCCCTGCGCATGGAATAATCGAGCAATGACACACGACCTGGTAACCACAGCCTTCACCTTCGACGGCTTTAGAATCACGCGCAATTTAGGAATGGTGCGGGGCATCATCGTAAGATCACGCTCGATTTTCGGCACCATCGGCGCAGGCTTTCAAACCATAGTAGGCGGCAACATTACATTGCTCTCCCAACTCTGCGAAAAAACGCGCGGCGATGCGTACGAGCTAATGATCCAGCACGCAACGGAAATGGGAGCCAACGCAATAATCGGCTGCCGCTACGACGCGACAGAAGTAATGCAAGGAGTAACGGAAGTCCTGTGTTACGGGACTGCTGTAGTGGTCGAGAAGATCGTCTAACCCTGCACGTCTTTTCGCTTGGAACCCTTGTCGCCAAAAAACAGGGCCCGCAGCAGGATGGCCAACACGATGCCCACAAACGTTGCCGCCATCTTGACGGTAGACCCGCCGCCGGGACCTGCCGCGAAGCACGGAATCACCAGACCTAAGCCCAAGATTAAAGTTTTCATTGTGTTTCTCCTTCCAATAGCTATCGCGTAAAAAGGAGAAACTCCGGTTCAGATTTAGAGCGGAAAATCGTCAGTTTTTCTCGATCATCACTTCGGTCGATTTGACGATAACGGTCACTTTGTCCCCTTTTTTGAGACCAAGCTGCTCCGCGCTGCGGCGGGTGATGACGCTTTCGATTTGACTCTTGCCGATCTTGACCACCACGTGGGCCATGATGTCGCCCAGGGTGACTTCTACAATTTTGCCTTCGAGTTGGTTCCGCGCTGAGATGGGCATGAGCCCAGGATGGCACAAACTTCCCGCACGTTTGAGTCCCGCGACGTAGTGTACAATCGTACACAGTGATCGTGGAATGGGATCCTGCGAAAGCGGCAAGCAACGCCCGAAAGCACGGAATTCGTTTTGCGGACGCGACCATCGTGCTGGAGGATGGCGGTGCAATCACGTTGCGCGAGGATGTTCGCGCGTAAGAACGGTGGGTTACCGTTGGGCTCGATGCCATCGGGCGGGTGTTGGTTGTCGTCTACACCTGACGCGGTCAGAACATCCGGATGATTTCCGCCAGGCCCGCGACGGCACATGAACGCAGACAATATTTGGAGAATACATGAAGCGCGAATACGATTTCAGCAAAGGAAAACGTGGGCCGGTGATAGCCGCACCGCTCGGAAAGACGCGGGTGACGATTCGGCTTGACGACGACATTTTGGACTGGTTCCGCGACGAAGTTGAGAAAGCCGGCGGAGGCAACTATCAGAGCATGATCAATCTTGCGCTCCGCGACTTTATCGGACGCCAAAAGGAGCCTCTGGAGAAAACGCTGCGACGCGTGATCCGCGAGGAATTGCGGCGAACGGGCTAGCCCTTCGCGGTCTCTTCCTTCTTCAACTTCTCGCGTTGCTCTTTGAGGATCGCCTTCCGGCTCAGCTTGATTTTGTTGCCTTCGAGCGCCAGGACCTTCACCAGGATCTGATCGCCTTCATTCAACTCATCGCGCACCTGCTTGATGCGGCTTTCGGAGATCTCGCTGATGTGCAGCAGGCCGTCGGTCCCGGGGAAAATCTCGACAAACGCCCCGAAATCGACGATCCGGACCACTTTGCCGAGGTAGGTCTTGCCCACTTCCGCTACCGCACAAATGTCGGTGACCATTTGGATTGCGCGATCGGCCGCCGCTCCGTCGGAGGAGTAAATCTTCACGCTGCCATCGTCTTCGACGTCGATCTTGCAACCGGTCTGTTCGACGATTCCGCGAATCACCTTGCCGCCTGGTCCGATCAGCTCGCGAATCTTGTCGGTCGGAATCTTCAGGCTGAAAATTCTTGGCGCATAGGGCGACATCGTCGAACGAGGCGTCGCCAGCACGGCGTTCATCTTGTCCAAGATATGCAGCCGGGCCTTGCGGGCCTGCTCCAAAGCTTCCGTCATGATGGCATGCGTCACGTTCGGGACCTTGATGTCCATCTGCAACGCCGTGATGCCGTCCTTGGTGCCGGCGACTTTGAAATCCATGTCGCCGTAATGATCTTCCGCGCCGGCGATGTCGGTGAGCACCGCGTAGTCTTTGTCTTCGAGCACCAGGCCCATCGCGATGCCCGCCACGGGAGCCGACAACGGCACACCTGCGTCCATCAGCGAGAGAGTCGCGCCGCAGACCGATGCCATCGAGCTGGAACCGTTCGATTCCATGATGTCGCTCACGATGCGCATCGTGTAGGGGAACGCTTTATCGTCCGGCACCACCGCCGATAACGCGCGTTCCGCCAGCGCGCCGTGGCCGATTTCGCGGCGGCCCGCTCCGCGCATGAACCCGACTTCGCCCACGCTGAACGGAGGGAAGTTGTAATGCAGCATGAAGCGTTTCGAGAGTTCCGAAGAATCCAGCAGCTCAATCCGCTGCTCATCGTCCTTGGTTCCGAGAGTCGCCGTCACCAGCGCCTGTGTTTCGCCGCGCGTGAACAGGCTCGATCCATGCGTGCGCGGCAGGATGCCGACCTCGCATTCGATCTTGCGGACTTCGTCGAACTTGCGGCCATCCGGACGACGCCGGTCTTTCAACATCTGGTCGCGGAAAATCCGCTCCTTCAACGCGTCGAAGCACTTGCTCGCTTCGGGTTTCAGTTCATCGGCGATGGGTTCGAGAGCCTTCTTCTTGCACGCGTCGATGCGGCGGTAGCTGTCGATCTTTTCGTACTTCTGGGTATTCATCGCGTCCGTCAAATCGGCGCGAACCGCGTCCGAAATCTGGAAATAGAGATCTTTATTCAACTCCGGCGACTTGAACTCGCGTTTCGTCTTGCCGGTTTTCTTGACCAGTTCGCGAATGGCGGCGGCGATCTTCTTGCAGCAGTCGTGGCCGAACTCGATCGCGTTCAGAACCTCCGCTTCGGAGGCCTGCTGCGCGCCCGATTCCACCATGACGATACCGCCTTCGGTGCCGGCAACTACGATATTAACCTTCGATGCCTTGGTCTCTTCGTAGCCCGGATTCGCGACCAGTTTGCCGTCCACCATGCCGACGCGGACACCGCCCAGCACGTGCTCGAACGGAATATCGGAAATCGCAAGCGAAGCGCCAGCGCCGACAATCGCGAGGGTCGAGGGGTCGCGCAAAGGATCGGCCGACAGCACCATGCCGATCACCTGCGTCTCATGGGAATAACCTTCGGGGAACAACGGCCGGATCGGACGATCGATCAGCCGGCTGGTGAGCACTTCCTTTTCGGTGGGCCGTCCTTCGCGCTTGATAAAGCCGCCCGGGAAACGACCAGCCGAGTAAGTGTACTCGCGGTAGTCCACGGTGAGCGGGAAAAAGCTGGCACCGACCTTGGGGTTCTCGGCGGTACAAGCGGTGACCAGCACCACCGACTCGCCTGAGCGGACAATCACCGCCCCATTCGCCTGTTTGGCCATCTTCCCGGTCTCGATCGTAATGATCCGTCCACCGAGGTCTACTTCAACGGAATGCAACATGTTTGAAATCTTCCTTTAATCAAAATCCAGCCGCGGACATCTGGTTTCTCCAGATTGGACGCGGCCAGCCTTCTTTGACTAAGTGGAGACTGGAGTGAGGTTCTGCGGGAGCCCGGTCACCTGGACCAGGATCGAGAATCGAAACCCGAATAAATTTAGTGGCGGATGCCAAGGCTCGTAATCAGAGTCTTATAGCGCTCCGGACTACGGCTGCGCAGGTAACCGAGCAAACTACGGCGACGCTGCACCATCAGCAGCAAACCTCTGCGCGAATGATGATCTTTCTTATGCGTCTTGAAGTGCTCCGTCAGCTCGGCAATCCGTCGGCTCAGGATAGCAACCTGAACTTCTGGCGAGCCCGTGTCCGTCTTATGGACCCGGAACTTCGATATAACATTTAATTTAGCTTCACCCGCCAGTGCCATTCGGAAAACGAAACTCCTCGTCTTTTCTTAATCGATTTGTACAGGATCAGGATAGCACAGAACGCAAGAAGTTAGGATTGGATGGCTATTGCTGCGTCCGGACGACGCCCAAGACATCGTCCCAGGTGTAGCGCGGCTCTCGCATTTTCCGAATATAGGCCACGGGATCCTTCATGTCTTCGCGATCCTTCCACATACCGCAGGCCGGATGGTCTGAGGGCTTCTCGTACGTCTCCGGAGTAGCCGGGACTTTCTTGGAGCCGTCCTTCCTGCGCACATACTATTATACGATGGACGATACACACGGGAGCAGATCCTGAGTCTCGTCGACTGGTGCGCGCGGTCGGGGTGACCGACACCGGGTTGACCGCCTGCCTTACAATAGGTCCTACGATCTCCGCTCCTCTTACAGGGTTCCCAAAGCTCCTGAGAGCGACTCCTGAACAGCGCTCAAAGTATGAATTAATGGGTCAGGCGAGGGGATTCATTGCCCGGATGCGGACGAGGACCTGAGCGTCGCGGGAATTCTGCGCGGCGTTCATGGGCCTAGCTGATTTGCATAAATGTCGATTGAGCGAATTATCATTGTGGCCCTTTCGCTCGCACTCGCGAGCCTTCTGTCCCCATTCACGGCCCTCCCTGTCTTATACTCTTTTTCTGCCTTTTCGATAGGATGGGCCGCCATGTCTTTCTGTGCCTTCGCTAAATATGGGAGTAGGGGTTGGCCGACACTCATTGGTGTGCCGCTGGTCCTCTGGTGGCCCACAATAATGGTGCAGCTCTATTATTCGTGCTCTACTGGCAACGGCTGCCTCTAGCCGATTCGCGCATAATCGACGTGAGCCGCCGTGTGCTAGCCTGATTCTTTCATGACCGCACCCGCGACTCCCCTGAGAAAAACTCCGCTTAATGCGACCCATCGAAGGCTCGGCGCCAAGATGGTCGATTTCGGAGGCTGGGATATGCCGGTGCAGTACTCCGGCCTGCTCGATGAACATCGAACCGTACGCACAGCGGTCGGGTTGTTTGACGTCAGCCATATGGGCGAGATTGAAGTGCGCGGGCCGGAGGCGTTCAACCTCGTGAACTACGTCACGACCAACGATGCCGCGTTGTTGAAGATCGGGCAGGCGCAGTACTCGGGACTGCTCTACGAACACGGCGGATTTGTCGACGATATCCTGGTGCATAAGGTCGCCGACGATCATTATTTTCTATGTGTGAATGCGTCGAATCAGGATAAGGATTACGAGCACATCGCATCGCACAACACCTTCGATTGCACGGTTGAGAATGCGGGCGGGAATTACGCGCAGATCGCGGTGCAGGGGCCGCGCGGGCTCGATACGCTGCAAAAGTTGACTGAGGTCGAGCTTGCGCCCATCGCGTATTATCACTTCCAAGACGGCGACGTTTCGGGGACGCCGGCGCGGATTGCTCGCACCGGATACACGGGCGAAGACGGTTTCGAGATTTACATCGCACCGGAGCAGGCTCCGCGGATTTGGGACGATCTGCTCGAGGCTGGTGCGGAGTTCGGCATCAAACCGGCCGGGCTCGGGGCTCGGAACACGTTGCGCCTGGAAGCGAAGATGGCGCTTTACGGGCACGAAATCGGCGCCAGCATCACTCCTTGGGAGGCGGATCTGGCATGGATTGTTAAGGTCAAAAAAGGCGATTTTATCGGCCGCAGCGCGCTGATTAAAGCCAAAGAAGGCGGTTTAACGCGCAAGCTGATCGGATTCGAGATGGTCGGCCGTGGGATTGGGCGCGACGGGTACGAAGTGCATGTGGAAGGAGTTCCGGCGGGTTGGGTGACGAGCGGAGGCCCGGCTCCAACATTGAATAAGAACATCGGACTTTGTTATTTGCCTTTGCACCAGGCGGAAATCGGGCGAACCATTCACGTTATGGTGCGTAATCAACCAGTAGAAGCAGTCACGGTCTCAACACCCTTTTATAAGAGAGCAAAATGACCTACCCAGAAAATTTTCGATTCACAAAAGAACATGAGTGGGTGCTCGTCGAAGGCGATACCGGCACGATCGGTATCACGTTCCACGCGCAAAAAGAATTGGGCGATATCGTTTACGTCGATCTGCCGAAGGTGGGCGCGACGGCCGAGAAGGGGAAGACTATCGGCTCGGTCGAATCGGTGAAGGCGGTGAGCGATATCTTCGCGCCCATTTCGGGCGAGGTGACCGCGGTCAACGAGCTGTTGACGACGTCGCCCGAAAAGCTCAATGAAGATCCGCATGGCGCGGCGTGGATGTTTAAAGTGAAGCTGTCGGCGCCGGATGAGGTGAAGGAGCTCATGAGCGCGGCGGATTATGCGGCTTATGCGGGGGATGAGTAGGGAAGACGTTTCACGCAGAGACGCAGACAGCGCAGAGAAAAACAAAGAAGAATTCACGCCAAGGCGCAAGGCTCGCAAAGAAGCCAATAATACTTGGCGAGCTTGGCGCCTTTGCGTGCAATTATTTTTCCGCGAACGCCTCAACCGGCGGACACGAGCACATCAGGTTGCGATCCCCGTATGGATTGTCGATCCGTCCAACGCTCGGCCAGAATTTCTTTGCCTTTACGAAGGGCAGCGGATATGCGGCTTGGTGGCGCGTGTACGGGTGCGGCCACTCATCTGCGGATACTGCGGCTGCGGTGTGCGGGGCGTTTTTCAGAACGTTGTTCTGCTTATCGGCTTTGCCATCGATGACGTCCTGAATTTCTCCGCGGATCGCGAGCATCGCATCGCAGAAACGGTCTAGTTCGTCTTTCGACTCGCTCTCGGTCGGTTCGATCATCAGCGTTCCGGCTACCGGGAACGAGACCGTCGGCGCGTGGAATCCGTAGTCCATCAGGCGCTTGGCGACGTCCGTTTCATCGATGCCGCTTTGCGCTTTGAGAGGACGTAAATCGAAAATCATCTCGTGGGCCACGCGGCCGTTTTCACGAGCGTAGAGCACCGGGTAATGCTTTTCGAGACGAGATTTGATGTAGTTGGCGTTGAGAATGGCAAAGCGTGTCGCGTCGGTCATTCCGTCGCGGCCCAGCATTTTTATGTAGCCGTAGGAAATCAGCAGAATGCTCGCGCTCGACCACGGGGCTGCGGCTAGGGCGTGAATCGCTTTCGTGCCGCCGGTTTTGATGACCGGATGGCTTGGCAGGAAAGGCGCGAGATGCGCGGCGACTCCGATTGGGCCCATGCCGGGACCGCCTCCACCGTGAGGGATCGCGAAGGTTTTATGGAGATTCAGATGGCAGACGTCCGCGCCGATTGCCGCCGGGCTCGTTAGGCCGACTTGCGCGTTCATGTTCGCGCCGTCCATGTAGACCTGGCCGCCATTGGCGTGGATGATCGCGCAGATGTCCTGAATGCTTTCCTCGAAAACGCCATGCGTCGATGGATAGGTCACCATCAGAGCCGATAGATTTTCGCGATGCGCTTCGGCCTTCGCTTTAAGGTCGGCTACGTCGATGTTTCCTTCCGCGGTGCTGTTGACGACGACGACTCGCATGCCGGCCATCACGGCGCTGGCGGGATTTGTTCCATGCGCTGAGGCGGGGATGAGAACCACATCGCGTTTGTGGTCACCGTTATCCATGTGATAGGCGCGGATCACCATCAGACCGGCGAACTCGCCTTGCGATCCGGCGTTAGGCTGCAAGGAGACGGCGGCGAATCCGGTGATCTCGCAAAGAGCATGCTCGATTTCTTTGAAGATTTGCTGATACCCTGCCGCTTGCTCGACGGGCACGAAGGGATGCAATTTTCCGAACTCGGGCCACGTGATCGGAAGCATCTCCGACGCCGCGTTCAGCTTCATGGTGCAAGAGCCGAGGGGGATCATCGATGTATCGAGCCCGACATCTTTCCGCTCCAAGGAGCGAATGTAGCGCATCATTTGCGTTTCGGAATGATGGGTGTTGAAGACCGGGTGAGTCAGGAATTCTGAGGCGCGCGCGTACGCTGCGGGGTATTGGGTTACGAGACCGGCGGGAGAGAAATCGATGCGCGCGTGAGCGCCTGTGCCTTTCGCGAACGTTTCCACGATTGCTTCGATATCGCGCGAATCCGTCGCTTCGTCGAGCGCTACGTTAATCGTTCCGTCGTCGCGATACCGGAAGTTGACGCGGGCTTCCTGCGCGGCTTTACGGATTTTTTCCAGCGTGCCCGCCGGCGGCTCCAGCCGAAGCGTGTCGAAGAAAATTTCGTTGCGCTGGGCGACGCCGACCTTCGCTAACTCGCGCTCCAGCAATTTTGCCAAGCCGTGAACGCGGCGGGCAATTGCGGTTAAGCCTTTCGGTCCGTGATAGACGGCGTAGAAAGCGGCGATGTTGGCCAGCAGGGCCTGCGCGGTGCAGATGTTCGACGTCGCCTTTTCGCGGCGGATATGCTGTTCGCGCGTTTGCAGTGCCATGCGATACGCGGTATTGCCGTGGACGTCGACCGATACTCCAATTACACGGCCGGGGACCTGGCGCACGAACTTTTCGCGGGTCGCGAAGAAGGCGGCGTGCGGGCCTCCGTAGCCTAAAGGCACGCCGAAGCGCTGGGAGTTTCCGAATACTACGTCGGCTCCCATTTCTCCGGGAGACTTCAGCAGGGTCAGGCTCAGTAGATCGGATCCGACCGCGACCAACACGCCGGCGCGTTTCGCTTCGGCGATAAAATCGCTGAGGTCGTGGACGAAGCCCGCTTCGTCGGGGGTCTGGAGCAGGGCTCCAAAGGCTCCATCGAGGTTCGCGTTGCGCCAATCGCCGATGATCAGTTCAATTCCCAGGGGTTCGGCTCTGGCGCGGAGGACGTCGATGGTTTGCGGGAAGCAATTGTCGGCGACGAAGAATTTCTGCGTGCTTTTCGAATGCACGCGATGAAGCATGGTCATCGCTTCGGCGGCCGCGGTCGCCTCATCTAGCAAAGACGCGTTGGCGACTTCCATTCCGGTAAGGTCCCGGACGACGGTTTGGAAATTGAGCAGGCCTTCGAGGCGGCCTTGCGCCATCTCGGCTTGATACGGAGTATACGGCGTGTACCAGCCGGGATTTTCCAGCACGTTGCGCAGGATGACGCTCGGCGTGATGCAATCGGAATAGCCCAGGCCTAAATAGGATTTGAATATTTGGTTGAACGACGCGAGCGAGCGTAGCTCCCGCAGGAACTCATATTCGCTCTGGCCTGGAGGCAGTTGAAGGGGCGACGAAAGGCGAATCCGTTGGGGAATCGCCTGTTCCATGAGGGCGTCGAGCGAAGGTGCACCCGTCGCTTTCAGCATCGCATCGCGTTCGGTTGGGTCAGGACCAATATGACGGGTGGAGAAAGACTCGAAGTCAAAGATCATTCGATAATTTCATTTTAGGTCAACTGTCAAATGCCGCGCACAAACACTCGAAAAAGGCCGAAGCTGCCGACGGTATCGGAGGAGATGAAACGCATTTTCGCGCTGATCGCCGAAGAGGTGAGTACTTGGCCCGAGGTCAGCACGCGGCTAATGTTCGGGTTCCGCGCGGTGTACCGGAATGGGGTTGTTTTCGCGATGCTTCCTGACAAGAGGTCGCTGGAGGTTCCAGATGCGATTGCTTACAAGGTTGGCGCGGAGTGGAAGGCGTTTGAGGTGAAAGGGGAGAAGGGGATTGGCGGGGCGCTGGCGGTGTTAGACAAGGCTTATGGGGAATCGCTCCGGGCGTAGACAAGAGTGTCAACGCGGCACGCACGAGTTGAGTGCGCCACATGGTTACTGGCTGTTTTTTTGATAGTCGCGGATTACTTTATTGACGTAGTCTTGTGTCTCCCGGTAAGGCGGGAGGCCGTTGTATTTGGCGACTGCGCCGGGTCCGGCGTTGTAAGCGGCTAGAGCCTTGACTACGTCGCCGTCGTATTTGATCAGCAATTCTCTTAAAAGGCGCGTGCCTGCGTCGATGTTCTGTTCCGTGTCGTGCGGGTCGGCGTCCAGGGCTTTGGCAGTGGATGGCATCAACTGCATTACCCCGATTGCTCCCTTAGGCGATATCGCGCTCTGCTTCATGGCCGATTCGGCCTTGGCGACGCTCGCTACGAACGCTGGGGGTAGGGAATTTCGGACAGCGGCTTCGTGCACCAGGGTCTTTGGGTCGTTGGGTTTCGGAGCCTGCGCAACGGCGGGAACCGGCGCGGCCGGGGCGGGGGCAGGCGCAGGGGCGACGTACTCTTCGTCTTCGAAAGTGCTGACGGAGTTTGCCGGCAGCTCGATCATCCCGTCCTTGGTGAACAAACGGAGGGTGGAGCCATCCACTTCGTGACGGTCGGCGTGGATGCGGAAACCGGTCGAAAGAACGGCATATTCGCCGGCAAACACCGGTGACACGCAGCACAGAACAAAGATTACCTTGCGAAACACAACTTTACCTATTACATCAGACGCAGGCCAACCGGGAAACGTGCAGGCTACTTCGAGGCATAGACGGGAGCCATGGCGAGCAAGACCACTCCGGCGAGGAGGAGGACGATCATCCCCAGGTGCAGCAACTTGACGTTTTGAGGGGAGCCCTTGAACTCCCGCCACGCAACCATTCCCCACAAGGCTCCCAGGACTGGCGCGGCGTAGAGAAGTATGGAGGCAAGGGTCGCGCCGGTTCGGGCAGGAGCAGGCGCGGCAGCTTCGACCAGCGCCGCCACCAGGCCCGCGGTCCAGAGCAGGCCGCCGAAAATGCCCCAAAAGTGTTGTTTTTTCGTGCCTTTGAAATAGGAGCGCACCTGCACCGGCTCGCCCTGAACGGGAAAGTTAACGAAAAAGGGCACGTAGAGCAGCGTCGACGATACCATACCGATGCCGATGAGGCCGGCGATGCCGTAGGGACCGACTCCGTTATCGCCGGAGCGGCTGGAATCGATCAAAGGAAAAAAAAATCCCCAGGCTAGGCCACTCAGGGCGCTGAGGGTGATCCCCAGAGTCGCCTTCGGGCGGATGGGGAGTTTCGTGGCTGGATCGAGCACGGGGCCGGATTTGGATTTAACTGCCAGGGCGTCAACATAAGTCCGGTAAGCAAAGACATCCGCTAGTACCGAGGCTAGGATAAGTACCAACCCTCCAAACAACAGGGCGGTATTATTGGAGGCCGAATTTCCGACGAAATTCGTGACCGACATAACAATTAAGCCAACGCCGAAGGACAGGGGAAATGCTACTGTTAATCCCGACAAGGAAATGGCGGCGCACAACATAACGGTTGCCAGATTGACGACCAATCCGGCGGCGACGGCGTATGCCATTTTGCGATAACCGGCGATTAACAAGTTGTCGGAAACGGTTAATTCCTGAGGGTTAGCGGATCCGAAGGTATAGACAGCGATCAAGGTTCCCAGGGCTACTCCCACCGCGAAATCGTAATAGAAGAGTTCAAAACGCCATTTGTAGACCAGTTTTTGGGTATTGGCCCAAGTCCCCCAGCAAAAGAAAGTGAGGATTAAAAGGAGAAGGCTAGCTAGGGTCGTTGCGGGAAGAATCATAAGGAGATAGGCGTCATCGCTAAGGGTATCGTACTAAAGGTTCACTTCGCATCAACCGAAAGAGATTATATATTACACCATGTTAAAAAGGAGGGAACGGTGAAAAAGGTCTTGGCCGCGCTCGTAGCTCTGTCCGGCTTGATGATCGCGCAACGTCCCAAGCCCGTCTATGATCCGGAGACGAAAGAGGGCTTGTTGATCGAACATATTCAGCAGGAGTCGGATCCCGCGGAAAAGCTCCATTTTATGGAGCAATTCGTCGTGCAGTATCCCACCCATCCCGCCCTTGCCTGGGTTTTCGATCGTCTCCAGCCGGCTTACATGAAGGAGAAAGCGTGGGATGAGGCGATGCGGATCGGCGAAAAAAGGATTGCGCTGGAGCCAGATAACCTGGACGCGGCAAAGCTCGCGCTGAAGGCTGCCGAGAGCAAGGGCAACGTGGAAGACATCGCGAAGTGGGCGGATAGCACCTGGAAGATCGCGTCCGAAATCGTCTCCAAGGGAGGACGAAGCGCCGCGGATGCGGAGCAAACCAAGTTGTACGCGGAATCGAGCCTGTACAACGCCGCGGAGCAGGTGCCGGACCCTTCCGCGAAGCTGGATGCGCTGCTGGCGTTTCAGGAGAGGAATCCGAAGAGTCCGTTCTCTGAGAATATTCCGGTGGAATGCATCGGCCTGTACAAGAAACTGAACCAGATGGACAAAGCGCTGGCGCTGGCCGGTGTTACGTTGGCCGCGGATCCGGACAATATCGACGTGCTGGCAGCGGTGATCGACTATTATTTCGCTCACGAAGATCATCCGAAGGTGGTTTCTTACACGGCGCACATCATTGAAGTGTTGGACAAGAAGACTCGCCCGGCAAGCATGAGCGAGGAGGATTGGCAGAAGAAGAAGACCCAACTGCTGGGGAGCGCGCATTACATGGGAGGAATCTCCAGCAGCTTGTCGGGTCAATACGGTCGCGGCGACCAGATGCTACGGGCGGCGATGCCGTTCGTGACGGGCGACGCGACGCAGGAGGCGGCGGTGTTTTACTTTCTGGGCCTGTCGAATTATAAGCTCGCGGACAAAGATCCGACGCGGGCTCAGGAAGCGGTGAAATTCTGGCGGCGCTGCGGCACGATTAAGAGTAATTTTCAAGCGCAGGCGTTGAAGAATGTGGATGCGACCCGGAGTGAGTTTAATTTGCCGTAAAGCGAAAAGGGACGGGTCGGGGACCCGTGCTACTGGCTGTTAATGGCCAGAGGAGGCCGCGGGGTCTTCGGCCTTCAACGGGAAATGGGCGCCTTCGGGGATCGGGACCAGCATCTGCTCCTTGCGGTAAATCAGCGTGGACGTGTTGTAGCTGGCGATTTCGAAGCCGTGGCCATGGGTGATGGCATCGGTCGGACAGGCCTCGACGCAAAAGCCGCAGAAGATACAGCGGTTGTAGTCGATGTTATAAACCTTGGCGTAGCGCTCTCCGCCGCTGATGCGTAGCTGTTCGGTATTCTCGGCCGCTTCGATGTAAATGCAATCGGCCGGGCAGGCCGCGGCGCATAGAAAACAGGCAACGCATTTTTCCAGGCCGTTCTCATCGCGCTGCAATTGGTGGACGCCGCGATAACGCTCCTGGAACTTAGCCGGAGCCTCGGGATAATCCTCGGTAATCGTCGGTTGCAGCATCTCCTTGAAGGTGATGCCCATTCCTTTTGCGATCGCCGCTGCGCCGCCGAACACTTCCGAAATTTTCGAAGACATTCTACTTCATCTTATCAGCTAACAGCCTGTCAGCCTAGTTTTTCGAGCTTCAGCCGGCCTTCCAGGCGGGGACAGTTTCTTCCTGGCGAAACACGGGAAGGCCGGCCCGCTCCGCAAGCGATTCCAAGTCTTTTTTGATGAAGCCTTCGGAAACGAAGGATATCGTGCCATCGGATTCGACGAGGAACAGGCTGGGGACGTGGGTGATGCCGAAGGCATTGCTGACGGGATAGCTTTCTTCCTCGCGGTCGAGCAGGGTGGGCAGGTTCACGCCGAACTTCGATTGGAAGCGGCGCGTGGATGCGGCATCGTCTTGCGAGATGGCGACGATCTGAAGCCCGCCGTTGGCGATGCGATTGAGAAACGGGAGCGTCAACTGGCAGACGGGGCAACTGATTTTGTAGAGAATTAGCAGGACGGGGCCGCGTTGAAGGATGGCGGCCAGCGAATGGGATACGCCATCCAGATCGTTCAGGGTGAATTGAGGGGCTTTAGAGTTGACGGAGAGCATGGTGCGGGCCACAACTTACAGTTTAAACCGCTGCTGCCAGTGGATAGCGTCGGAGCGGTCAGCGCTGGGGTTTTCACGCGAACTCTTATGGAAGCGGCTCATCCTTTTCGGCTTGGACAAATTTCAGAATATCGAAGTGCCGGATTTCGCGGTCGGGGAAAAAGCTGTTCACCGCGTCCTGCTCATCGGAGAACACTTCGAAGATGGTGTGCAGCTTGGTCAGCAGCAATAATTCGATGTTGCGCTTGTTGGGATTCACCAGCTTCAGCGCGCCGCCCGCTTTTTTGAGCGAAGTAAAGCAGATGACCAGCGCTCCCAGGCCCGTCGAATCGATGTATTCGACGTGTTCCAGATTCAGCAGGACGTTCACATTCCCGCCCGCAGCGACGGCGGTGCATTGTTCGCGAACCGAGCTGGCCTCGCCAACTGTCAAACGGCCCTTTAGCGAAAGGATGACCACTCCTTCGCGCGAACTCTCACGAATATCGAGACTCATTAGAAGCTAGTGTAGCGGACTCGGCGGGCGCGGGTTCTGACGCTTCTGGCCCGGACGGCAGCAGCACGGTGAAACGCGTTCCTTCGCCCGAATTGCTGGCGACGTCGATGCGGCCTCCGTGGGCCTCGACAATCCAGGCGACGAAACTCAAACCCAGGCCGAGGCCCTGAATCGAGTTGGTCTGCGGGTTGCGGACGCGATAAAACCGGTCGAAGATATGCGGCAGATTTTCGGCGGGAATGCCGACACCGGTGTCCTCGACTGAGAGTTTGGTCCAGCCGGGTTCGCGGGCGGGTCCGACGACGACGCGGACCGATCCGCCTTTGGGGGTATATTTCACGGCGTTCGAGAGCAGGTTCGAGAGCAGACGCTCGATCTGCGTGTGATCGGCTTCGACGGGCGCGCAGGGCTCGATTGACGCGGTTAGCTTTACGTCTTTCTCTTCGGCTGGGATCTGGAATTGGTCGACCAGGTCCCTGACCACTTCGCCCAAATCGAGAGGGGCTTTTTGCAGGACGACCTGGCCGGATTCTGCTTGGGACAGCAGCAGCAGGGCGCGGACGATACTCGATAGCTTCTCGATATCCTCCATGGCGTTGATGATCGCTTCGCGATACTGATCGGGCGTGTTGGCGGTGAAGAGAGCGACCTCGAGCTGGCCTCGAATGGCGGTGATCGGGGTGCGCAATTCGTGCGAAACGTCGGTCGAGAAACGGCGGGTCTGCTCGAAGGACTGATGCAGGCGGTCGGTCATCTGGTTGAAGCTGTCGATCAAATGGTCCAGTTCATCGCCCGCGCCGCGCAGAGGAATCTGCATCGTAAGGTTCGAGCCGGTAACGCTCTGGGCGGCTTGCGCAACCGAATTGACAGGCTGAATCATGATACCGGCCAGCAACCATCCGAAGACGCTGGCAAGGGCCAGCATGCCTGGCGCGAGCAACAAATAGGAGCGGGTGAAATTTTCGACCGTCTTGTAAGGCAACGCTAGACTGCGGCCGATCGCCAGGAAGTATTTATGCTTGTGGTCGTCGAGCGTCCAGCCGGCACGAATGTAATAAGGAATGCCATCCTCGTCTTTCTGAATGGAATATTCGGGGTGATCGCGCTGCTCCTTCAAGACACGTTGAATGAGTGCGCGCGTTTGCGGTTTATCGACTCCGATGGAGTCGTAGATGGTGGAGCTTTGGAGCAGGATTCCGTTCGCATCCGTCAGCAGGTAGACATGGCGGAGGCGTTCGACCGCGAATGCCTCATCGGGATCGCCGCGGTCGTATTCCCACTCCGGACGCTCGTTATCGAAATGGAGGTATCCGACGGTCGCATCCCAGTCCGCGTCCACGGTAATGTGCACGTCCGATTCCGCCGCTTGCTTCAGGTGCCTCCAGAAGAAGAAGCCGATTGCGGCGAGGAGGATTGCGAAAAACGCGACATAGCTCACGGCCAGACGGAATCGCAAGCCGCGCACAAATCCGATGCGCAGGGTGCGGACTCCGAAGACTCGCGTGAATCGGGCCATATTCTATTTTCCACGATCCTCACAGGCTGAAGCCTGTGCCACCAAATGCTGATGGCTGGCACAGACTTTTGTCTGTGTTTTACATCGCTCGCTCGCCCGTTTTGTCGGGAATATCCAGCATGTAGCCGATTCCGCGGACGGTTTGGATCATTTTCTCCGGCCACTTGTCGTCGATCTTGCTGCGTAAATGACGGATATAAACGTCGACGATGTTGGTCAGGCCGTCGTAATCCATGTCCCAGACGTGCTCGACGATCATGGTTCGGCTTAAAGGACGGCCGCGATTGCGCATCAGATATTCGAGAATGCTGAACTCCTTGGGAGCCAGTTCGACGTTCTCCCCGGAACGGGTCACTTTCCTTCGGATGCAATCGAGAGAGAGCTCGCCCACTTGCAGGCGTTCGGGGGTGGGCTGACCGCGGCGCAGCAGGACGCGGACCCGGGCCAGTAACTCCACGAACGCGAACGGCTTGACCAAGTAATCGTCGGCTCCGCCTTCGAGTCCTTTCACGCGGTCGTCCACGGCGTCGCGCGCGCTTAGGATCAGCACCGGCGGACTGGTTTTGCGATTGCGAATTTTTTGGAGGACGCTCAAGCCGTCCATATCGGGGAGGCCGAGGTCGAGGATGATCAAGTCGTATTCGGTGTTGTGGACAAGCTCGATAGCGGTGTTGCCGTCGTTCGCGACATCGACGGCGTAGCCTCCGCTTTCAAGGCCCCGCGACAGGAAATCGGCGATGCGTTTTTCATCCTCGACGACCAGAATTCTCATATAAGTCGAGTGTACGAGATCCTGTCATTGGTTTGGGCCGAAGCCGAGACGCCGCAGCAGCTTTGAGAATCTCACGTCCGATCGAATGGAATCGAATTTCGGATCGACGCGGCTCGAAACCAGTTCGTAGGAGCGCGACTTGTAAGCCAACTCCAGCCATTCAAGGGAGGAATCCATGTTTCCCATCCCCAGTTGCACCAGGGCGAAATCGAAGGGTGAAGTGTAAGTGACCGCCGACAGCCGCTTCAGACGATCGAGAACCTCGTCGGCTTCGGAATGCTTTCCCCACACGGCGTACGCATGGCCAAGGCTGCCCAGCAGCCGCGGAGTATCGGGCGCCAGCGTCAAGGCTTTCTGGAAAGCGGCCACCGCCTCCGCATAAAGTGAAAGACCTTCGTAAGCGAGCCCCAGCGCCCAGTAGGCTCCGTGAAAATTACGATCGAGCTCGATGGCGCCATGGCAGTGTTCGGCAGCTTCCTCATAGCGGCGGCTGTAGTAATAAATGACCGCAAGATCCCGCTTGATGCTCACCGAGACCGGGTCCAGCTCTTCCGCTTTTTCCATTTCCGCAAGCGCTGCATCCAGCATTCCCAGCGGAGCCAGATAAGTGATCGCATGCCAGTGGTGCACGGTCGCATAAGCCGGATTCAAGGAAATTGCCGTCTGATATTCTTCGCGGGCTCCAGGCCAGTCCCAACAATAGGTGGCTTTTACATGTCCCAGAGCGGTATGGGCCTCCGCCAGCGTGGGGTCGATCTCGACCGCCTTCAGCGCGGCCGTCATTGCTTTGGCCTTTACGTTTTTCGCCGGAAGGACGCCATAGTTGCCCAGCAGCGAATAGGAATCGGCTAGACCGGAGTACGCGGGCGCGTATTGCGGATCGAGCGCGATGGCCTGCTCAAAATAATCGATGCCCTTCTTGAGACTGCGTTCCGACCGCTGATTCCAGTGGTATCTGCCCTTGAGATAAAGATTGTACGCGTCGAAATTTTCGGTGTATCGGCGCACCAGATGCTTGCTTTGCCCGCCCGCGATCTGGACCTTCAACTTGGTGACGATTGCCTGAGAGATTTCTTCCTGAACCTGGAAAACGTCTTTCAGCTCGCGGTCGTAAATCTCCGACCACAAGTAGCAGCCATCGGCGGTTCCGATAAGTTGAACTGTGATTCGCAGCCGGTCTCCCGCTTTCCGGACGCTTCCCGCGACCACGACACCCACTTTTAACTGCTGGGAAATCTTCAAGATATCGTGTGTTTCGCCACGCAGGCGCAGAGCCGAGGTCCAGGCCGAGACGTGGAGGCCGCGCAATTTGGTAAGCGCGTTGATCAACTCCTCGGTCATGCCGTCGCAGAAATACTCCTGATTGCGATCCGGACTGTGATCCGCGAAGGGCAGCACGGCGATGGAATTCAAACTGTACGCGGTCGGATGTTTTTCGATGTTCTCGCTCTTAAGCTTCGCGAAACGCGGGACATAGCTGCCCTTCGGAAGCTCGATGATCAGAGAATCCTGAAGCCCCTCCGTCTCATAGTAGTGTCTAAGGCGGGTTCGGAGACGTCCGGCTTCCACGCGCACAATCGGGTCATAGCGCGGATCGAAGGAGTCCCGCTTATCGAACACCGCGAGTGCCACCGCATACTCTTTTAACTGAGCGGTTTGACCATGCGAGGCGGCCTGGACTGCAAACCGGAGAAAGCGGCTCAGACGCTCCGAATTCATAAACGAAGCGCTCGCAAGGATTTTCTCCAGTTGGCTCGCGACTGCCGGTTCTGTGATGCCCTCTGGGAGGCCCACCGCAGATTCGTGAGCAGCAAGCATGGGTGCTCGAGAGCGGTCCTGCGATTCCGGCTTTGTTGCGTGCAATGTGACCGCCATCATTCTATCATTGGTGCCGTTTGGAGCGCTGATGTTACCGTAACGTAACGTGGAAACGGCCTTTTTCGATGATACGATCCTGACGTGTTCGATCTTCGCATAGGACCCGGAAACCATGACGTTTAGAATGATCCTGACCGCCCTGCTAGCGGCGGTTTGCGCGGTGGCGCAGCTATCCACCACCACGCAGTTGAGTGGAACTGTGACTGACTCGTCCGGCGCTGTTGTCGCGGGAGCAACCGTGACGGCGTTAAACACGGCGACGCAAACCAAGTCCACGGTACAAAGCAATCAGGATGGCACGTACGTGCTTTCGGGGCTGCCGCCCGGTACCTACACCGTTACCGTCTCGAAAACCGGATTTCAGACCTTCAAGGAATCGGAGATCGTTCTGCACCCGGCGACTCCGGTCACTGTGAGCGCGGCTCTCACTCTTGGCGATGTCGCGACGGAAGTATCCGTGGTCGCCTCCGGAACGGAAGTGGAAACCTCCAGCAGCGAGGTTTCCACCCAGGTCTCGGCGGCGCAGGTCGGCACTCTTCCACTGAACGGCCGAAACTTTCAGTCTCTATCGGCGCTGATGCCGGGGGTCGTGAATCAAAACGCCGGATCGGCCCTCGGCACCGGCGGTTACACGACATCCAATACGATGGTCGTCGGCGGGTTGCCGACGTCCACGACATTTTATGCGCTCGACGGCGTGTGGAACGAAAATACCGGCAATATGACCCAAACGTCGATCACCCCGACTCCGGATATGCTCGACGAAGTGCGCGTTCTGCAAGATAATTACGAGGCGAAATACAGCCTGATGGGCAATTCGGTGGTCCTGTTGCAGACCAAAAGCGGCACCACCAAGTATCACGGCAGTTTGTTTGAATACTTGCGGAACAACGATCTCAACGCGCGAAATTTCTTCAGCCCCACGGTGCCCACGTTGAAACAAAACATCTGGGGCTACTCGCTGGGCGGTCCCGTGCCGATCCCGTTTTATCACGGAGCGAAGAAAACCTTTTTCTTTGCCAGTTCGCAGTGGGTGGATTCGCATGCCGGCTCGGTCATCCTGGGCGCGACCCCCACGGCTGCCCAGAGAGCCGGAGCTTTCTCGACCAGCATCAAGAATCCGCTTACGGGTCAGCCTTTCCCTCTGAATTCAGCCGGACAGTTCCAGATCCCCTCCAGCCAGTTGAATCCGAACTCGCTGGCGTTTATCAACGCGCTTTATCCTCTGCCGAACAACGTGGCCAATGGCTTCGATAATTACGTCAACCTGACGCCCCTGGTTCTCACCCAGCGGGACGACGAGTTTAAAGTCGATCACAACTTCAATGAGAAATTCCGGCTTACCGCCGAATATTTCGACGAGAGTCAGCAATCGCTGCAAAGTTCCGAGCCCGACAGCGGCTCGCCATTCCCCAACAACCGGCGCAACGACCTGACGTTCGATCAGATTGCGCAGGTCCAGTTCAACGCGGTCATCTCACCCACGATGGTCAATACGGCGACGCTCGCCATGAATCGCTATACGGTCAACCACGTCCTGCTGGGCACGTGGCAAGTCGATCAGGTTCCGGGGTTCTCCGAAAGTCTCCCGTTTGATGGCTCCCTGTCGAATCGAATTCCCTTAGTTACCCTTTCTCAGGGATATGCTCCGCAAGGAATCGCCGCCGCGGTTCCGCGCCATGCCAGCGATCTCGACAATACGTTTACCGACGACTGGAGCCTCTCGAAAGGCAAAAACTTCATCCAGGCCGGAGCGACTTTGGTCCTGAATACCAAGCGCCAGATTCCTTCGACCGCCTCCAACGGCGAATGGACGTTCACCGGCACGACGACGGGAAACGCGTTGGCTGATTTCCTATTGGGCGATGCGGCCACCTTCACACAAATCAGCACGACGGTTGAACCTTATATCCACGCCACATCGGTCTCGCCTTACGTGGAGGATCGATATCAGGTCACGCGTCATTTAACGGTCACCGCGGGGCTACGGGTGGACTTCATGCCCCTTCCGCATCCGCAGACCGGATTTGAAGCGAATTTCGATCCCACCAAGTATCAGCTCTCGCAAGCTCCCATCGTGAATAACAACGGTACGCTAACGTTGACGCCGAATTACAACCCCGGAAACGGACTGGTGATCGATGGAATCAACGGCGTTCCCAATAATTGGTCGAACAGCCACAATTGGTATTATGCACCGCAGTTCGGCTTCGCGTGGGATCCGTTTGGAGATGGGAAAACATCGATCCGCGGCGGTTATGGAGTCACCTATTCGCGCATCTTCACCGCACAGGACTGCTCCTACAATTGCGCGGTGAATCCGCCCATTATTCAATCCGTAAATCTTGTGAATCCATCGTTCCCTAGCCCTGGAACCAGCGGCTCCGTTAAACTCAGCGCCCAGACCATCTCCGCAGCAGACTTCAATATCGAAGCCACACAGGTTCAATCCTACAGCCTGAGCCTGCAACATCAATTCCCCGGGAATTGGATCGTAACGGCCGCAGGCGCCGGCGACCAGGCGCGTCATCTCCCCGCGACGTTCAATATCAACCAGGCTCTGCCCGATGCGCCGTATAATTTCAACCCCATCATTAATACAGGAAGCGTTCTCGCGTCGATCTACGGTCCCTATTACGGCTATGGTCCGATAAACCAGTTGAATACTATCGTCAATTCCAACTGGACCGCCCTGGAGCTGAGCGCCCGGCATCCGATGGGCAAAAATCTATTTGTGTCCCTCGCCTACACCTTGTCGCATGGCCTTTCCGATCAGACGACAACCAACTATTACAATCCCAAGGAATTCTACGGCAGCACGCCACTCAACGTCCCGCAGGTATTTACGGCCAGCGTGATCTATAGCCTGCCCTGGCTGCAACACGCCTCCGGATTGAAAGGGACCGCACTCGGCGGATGGCAGATTTCCGACATCACCACCGTTCGCGACGGCTATTCGCTCACGCCCGGATTGAGTATTCCGAACCAGGGAAACGCGGCGCGTCCCAACACCACCGGAGCAGCCATTGCCGGTCCTCAGACCGTAGCCGAGTGGTTCAACACCGCCGCCTTCTCCGCCCCCGCCGCGGGATATTTTGGCGACGCCGGGACGGGAAGCATCCGCGGCCCCGGATTGATTAACTTCGACGTGACTCTTCAGAAAACATTCAAAATCCGTGAAGGAATCGGACTCGAATTTCGCGCGGAGGTGTTTAACGTCTTCAACCATGTAAATTTCACCACCGTTTCGACGAACTTTGGCGCCGGGACCTTCGGGCAGGTAACCGCGGCCGCCGATCCGAGAATTATGGAGTTCGCGTTACGCCTGCACTTTTGAGCTTCGGATGATCTCGATCAAAATAAAGGAAGCCGCGATTTCATTCGAGGATTTTTCGTATCGCGCGCCCATGAAGTTTCGAGCTTCGGTCGTGGACCGCGTCACGCTGCTGAACGTGAATGTACGCGTGGAAGCGAATGATGGCCGGCAAGCATCGGGATTCGGTTCCATGACGCTCGGCAACGTCTGGTCGTTTCCTTCGGCTACGCTTAGCTACGATCAAACTCTGGAGGCGATGAAGCAGCTCGCGATAAAATTCGGGTCCATTACGGAATCCCACAAAGACGCCGGAGATCCCCTTGAGTTGAACCATCACTTGGAGCCGCAATATCTCGACGCCGCCCGATCGATGCCGGTCGAAAATACGCCGATTCCTCCGCTCTGCACTCTGGTCGTGGCCAGCGCCTTCGATGCCGCCATCCACGACGCTTTCGGAAAGATCCTCAAAACGAACTGCTATTGGGCTTACGGGCCGGATCATATCGCACACGATCTAAGCCGCTACCTCGATTCTCGATTTAAGGGAGAGTATCTGAATCGATACCTTTCAACCGAGCCGCGCGCCAGCCTTCATATCTATCATTTGGTCGGCGCGCTCGATCCGCTGATAGATTCTGATTTGAAAACCAGAATCGGTGACGGACTGCCCGAAACACTCGAGGAATGGGTGCGCGCCGATGGCGTCGATCACATCAAGATCAAGCTCGATGGAGCGAACCTGGATTGGGATGTCGATCGCGTGCTTTCCGTTAATGCCGTGCTGAGCGGACTTGAACAAAGACGCGACTGGCATTACTCGCTCGACTTTAACGAACGCTGCCAGGACGCCGAATATGTAGTGGATTGCTTCGCCCGCATTCGCAAAGGCTCGCGGCAAGCTTTCTCCCGTATTGAGTACGTCGAACAACCCACCAACCGGAATCTCGACCTGCCGGGTACCGCGGATATGCATCAGGCCGGGAAAATCAAACCGGTGGTGATCGATGAATCGCTGGTAGACTACCAGAGTCTGCTGCGGGCGCGGGAATTAGGCTACTCCGGTGTGGCTTTAAAAGCCTGCAAGGGGCAAACGAATGCACTGCTGATGGCCGCTGCGGCGCAGAAATTCGGGATGTTTACCTGCGTCCAGGATCTTACGTGCCCGGGGGCGTCTCTGCTTGAGTCCGTGGGATTGGCGGCCCATATCCCCCCGATTACCGCCGTCGAAAGCAACGCCCGCCAGTATGTACCTGCGGCCAACGCTCCCTGGACGGAAAAGTTTCCTGGGATTTTTCGTCCGCAGAATGGAATGTTTCGCACGGAGGGCATGGGCGGACCTGGATTGGGAATTGTGGAATGAGTAAACTTAGCATCGAAAGACGTCCCCGAACTCGAAATCGTCTCGGCCTGTCCGTGGCCGCGCGCAACTTCGGCGATGTTCCTCTCCGCGAGAGTCTCGAAAAAATCGCGAATATCGGCTTCGATACTTGCGACAATTTCGATTGGCGGGACGCGGAGTTATTCGCCGAATACAAGGTTCTTCTCAAAGAATTCGATTTGGGCGCGGGTGTCCTAGTGGTCAACAAAAAACCGGACGTCAACGCTCTGGGTTGCAGTCTGGTCTCGCCCGAAGATCGGGAGGGGTTTCTAAAAGAGCTGCGTCTCTGCATTGAGGCTGCGAAGACGGTCCATTGCAATCGCCTCGAAGTGCTGACGGGCAATTGCCTGTCTGGCGTCTCCCGGGAAACTCAAATGGACAACTGCGTCGCCACGCTCCAAGCCGCCGTACCGCTGCTCGAAGCCAATCGAATGACTGCGATTGTCGAACTCCTGAACTCCAATGTGGACCACCCCGGCTATTTCTTAAACACCGTCGAGGACGGGGTCGAGATCGTCCAGCGAACCGGCAGTCCACACGTAAAACTGCTGCTCGATATTTACCATGTCCAAGTCATGCAGGGAAACCTGATCCAGCGGATTCGCGACAGCTTTCAGGAAGTCGGTCAATACCACTTCGCGGACGTTCCGGGCCGCCACCAGCCAGGCACCGGCGAAATCAATTTCCGGAATGTGTTCCGCGCGATCTACGATTTGAAATATGACGGTTTCATCACCGCTGAATATCATCCCACTGATTTCACGTTCCGCGATCTGGAATTGGTAAGGGATCTGGCAACGTTTTCGGAAGAGGATTCCGTATGAGAATAACTGCGATTGTCGGTCTTCTAGTCGCGTCGGCGCTGCTGCGCGCAGCCGCGATCAATACACTAAGCCCGGAGGAAAAGAAGGATGGCTTCACCCTCCTTTTCAACGGCAAAAATCTGGACGGATGGGACGGAGATCCTGTCCGCTGGTCTGTTCAGAACGGCCTGATCGTAGGCTCCAGCGACGGCCATCCCTTCAAGGTGAATACTTTTCTGATCCACAAAGGAACCTATAAGAATTTCATCTTGAAGGCGGATATCAAGCTCCGCAATCACAACAGCGGGATCCAGTTCCGCAGTGAGCAACTTCCCGGCGAAGGCTGGATGGTGCGAGGCTATCAAGCCGATGCCTCCGAAGTCGACGACGCGAAATCGGCCTGGGGCAATCTGTATGAAGAGCGCTTGCGCGGCCGCAACGTAATGAAGACGCCCGATCAAGGCTGGGTCATCGCCAAGCCTCTGGTGCATCACGGCGATTGGAACACCTACGAAATCCTGGCGGATGGCGATCACTTTCGCCTCACCTTCAACGGCACCGTGACCATCGACACGCACGACAGCGCAGCTTCCAGCGGCATCATTGCGCTGCAACTCCACGCCGGCCCCGAAATGCGCGTGGAATTCCGAAATCTAAAAATAAAGATACTCCCATGACTACAAGTATCCGCATCGCTTGCGCACTCCTTTTGCCGGTCGTCCTTCTGCCAATCGAGGCCGGCCAATGGATCACCTTCGGAGGCAACCCCCAACGGGACGGATGGGCTCGCGACGAAACCACTCTGACTCCGCAGAACGTCAAGGACATGAAACTCATCTGGAAGATCCAGATCAATAGCCCTTTGAAGGAGATGAATTCTTTGACGGCTCCCGTCATTGCGGAAAATGTTCTAACTGCACAGGGGCACAAAGATATCGTCGTGGTTGCCGGAGGCGCCGATACGGTCGACGCCGTGGATATCGACACCGGCAAATTGCTGTGGCATAAACATTTCGCGCAGGAGGGCGCCCCGAAGCAGGCGCCTCGATGGTTGTGCCCCAACGCCTTGAACGCGACGCCCGTGATCCAGTTCGGGGGAATCTCTCCGCGCGATCGAACCGTGCTCACGATCTCCGCCGACGGCAAGCTTCACGCGCTCAATATCGTCAACGGCGAGGATCGCACTCCGCCAGTCGACTTTGTTCCTCCCTTCTCGAAAAACTGGAGCCTGAATCTGGTCGACAACGTTCTCTATACGGCGACGTCGCAAGGCTGCAATGGATCGAAATCCGGCATCTGGGCGATGGATTTGAAGGACCCCAAGAAGCCGGTGTCGTTCTTCCAATCGGACAGCGGAGGCGGCGGAGTATGGGGCCGTGGCGGAGTCGCCTTCGGACTCGATAATAAGACCGTCTACGCAGAAACCGGCGATGGTCCGTTTGACGCCGAAGCGGGAAAATTCGGCGACAGCTTCCTGGCGCTTTCGCCGGGAGACTTGAAGTTGAAGGATTACTACACGCCGGCAAATTGGGTTTGGCTGAACCGGAAGGACCTCGACCTCGGCTGCGTAACGCCCGTGGCCTTTCACTATAAGAACCGGGAGTTGCTGGTAGGCGGCGGGAAAGAAGGACGCCTGGTTCTGATGGACGCCAAACAGTTGGGCGGGCCTACGCATCAGACCCCGTTGTTCGAGAGTCCGATTTACTCGAACGAAGATCTCTACTCGGCCGGACGCGGATTTTGGGGATCGATCACCACCTGGGAAGACAAGAAGGGAATCCGCTGGGTCTACGCGCCAGGCTGGGGCCCGGTCGATTCGAAAGCCCCTCAGTTCGCGCTCAAAAATGGCGAAGTCACCGACGGCGCGCTGATGGCTTTCAAAGTCGAGGAAAAAGAAGGTAAGCCGATCTTAATGCCCGCGTGGCTATCGCGAAACATGAACGTTCCAGAACCGGCGATCGTTGCCAACGGAGTAGTTTTTCTGGTTTCGAGCGGCGAAAATACCCTCCAAGCCGATTCCGAGGGCCGCCTGATGAACTCCGAGCAGCGTTTAAAAACCGCAAAGGGCCACGCGATCCTGTATGCGCTCGACGCCGAGACTGGAAAGGAACTCTACAATAGTGGCGACCAAATGCCAGCCATCGCGCACCTGAGTGGCATCGCCATCTCCAATGGACGTATCTACGTTACGACCATCGATTCCAAGCTCTATTCCTTCGGACTGGAAGGGCGCTGAAGAGCATTTTCTGGTGAGTGAATTTCAATGAACCGCACTCTGCTCTGGCTCATCGTGGCCGCTATTCTGGTGGTCGCCTTCGTGATTTACAGATCCCAGTTGGGAAAAAACCTGGACGTTGATCCGCACGCTCGTCACGAGATCGAAAAGGCGAGACGGCGGTAACGGGAATAAACGGATAGCAGATGCTTTTCTTGTGGTGCGGATGAAAGGACTTGAACCTTCACTCCCTTTCGAGAACCAGAACCTAAATCTGGCGCGTCTGCCAGTTTCGCCACATCCGCAGTTCTTTCAATTATAGCGAGCGCGGCACACCCGGCGCGTCTTCTCTGCGAGCTCAGCGCCTTTGCGTGAACCTATCTTGCGTAGGCCGCGACCTTACGCAGATTCGCCAGACGCTCTGGGGCGATGAGTCTGGCCGTGGTCCTCCCACAACCGCAGCGGGCAGTTTCGAGCACTTCGCCCGAGCGAAGAGAGACCTCCGCAGATTCGATGTGCAGACCGTTGTGAGCCTCGCACTCCCGGGCCAGCAGGCTGCACGATTCGTCGATCCTTTGTTCGAATACCGGCACTCGGAAAGCGCGCCATAGCCGTTCGCGGTCGTCCTCCGATAGACTCGGCTCGTTAGGGCGGATCAGCGCGATCAGGGCGTGCCTTACCGAAGGGACTGGCGGCAGAGCGTGAAGTTGGGCGGGAGTGCCGGCGATCGCGGAGGGCCCAAAAATCGCCGCCTCCTCCGCCCATCCGTTCTCAAAAACGCGCATATTGCCCGATGAACGAAAGCCTTTGACCAGGATCGCGGTCGCGGGCGCAGGAGGGATCGGATAGACCAGAGCCGGTTTTTTCCGCCAACGGTTTTGGACTTGCACATTTAAATCGTTGCTTTAGCCGGCAAGAATTCTCAGGAGATTTTCACTGAAAATCAATCGGGCGTCCTCTTCGCTCACGTTCAACTCATAGAGCACCCGGGCCTGATCCTCGAAAATCTGATGGTGCCAGCCGCGCGGGAAAAAGGAAGAATCGGTTCCGAACAGCAAACGCCGCGGACCGGCGACGTCCAGCGCCCTACGAAAAACCTGGCGCAGGTCGAGGTGCGATTCCTGATACTTCATCCATTGATTGGAGCTGGAAGTATCCAGATACACATTCGGGCACAGATCCAGGAGCATCAGCGCTTCACGAAAATAGCCTGCGCCGAAATGCGGAACAATGATCGGCACCGTGGGATAGCGCATGGCAACCGCGTGCAGGTCGATGGGATTCGAGAATCGCATGTCGTAAAGCGATTCCAGGCCCAACTTCTTCCGCACACCCACGCTAAGCACCCCGCAGTGAACGAACACCGCTCTCCGATTCTCTCTGGCCCAATCGAAAACCCGCAGAGCCGCGTCAGAGTGAATCGAGTAGCGATGCATCGCGGGAAAGAGGCAGGCCGCGGCTACATCCGAAGGCTGCCAGTTAGCTGGATTCACCATTGCATACGCGAAAAACCGCTCGGGAAATGCAGCAATCGCCTTCATCACCGATTCTTCGTCGCCGGGGACGCTCGCGATCAGCGCGGCGTGTGCGACCCCCTGGCGGTCCAGTTCGTGAGCCCAGATATTGGCCAGGTCCTCGGCGCGCTCCGGAGGCATTTGCCAGTGCAGCGATTCGAACAAGAGTCCTGGCTTCTGCGACGCGAGCGTCTCAAAAAATCGGTGCGAGAAAAAATGGACGTGCGCATCGGCAATCGCGATCGGAGTTCCCCAAGGGGACGGTCGCGCGATCATTCGGCGGCAGCGCTGCGCGGGAGCTGCGTCAGCCCCGAGGAAAGCGCGAGCTGCGTCAAGCCCGCGACGTTATTCACGCCCAGCTTCTTCATCATTGTTTTTCGATAACTGCGGACCGTGTGCTCGCGCAGGTCGAGGATGACGGCGATTTCCTTGCTGGTCTTGCCGTCGGCCACCAGCCGAAGCACTTGCAGTTCGCGCGGCGCGAGATGTTCGAGCACGGCTCCCGCGGGCTTGGATTCGAGATCGCCTTTTTGAATACGCGACAGCAGCCGGTCCGAAACCTGGGGGCTGAGATAGGAACCGCCGCGCGCCACGATGCGCAGTGCGTCGACCAGATCCGTATCCGATGCGCGTTTCAAAATAAAAGCGCGCGCGCCGGAGCGAATCGCGCTGACCACGGAATGCTCGTCATCGTACATCGAGAGGACCACCACACGGCAATCGGGATGATGGCGCAGGATTTCGGCCGTGGTCTCGACCCCGTTCAATCCAGGCAGCCCGATGTCCATCAGCACCATATCCGGCCGGTTTTTCTTGACGAACGTCACGGCGTCAGTGCCCGTCTCGGCTTCTCCAATCACGCGAAAATCGTCCGCGCGTCCTAGAATCGCCTTAATACCGTCGCGCATGATTTTATGATCATCCACGAGTAGTACGTCAATGGGCATATCGGATAAATTGTACTCTCTTATGAGCCGGGTGGCGTAAAGGGAGACGGCGCGAGCTGCTGGCTCAGCTTACGGACATGGTCCATCGCCCCTTCGAGCGTTGCCAAAATTTCGTTCACCTGCGCCGCCGCCGAGGGATGGTCCATCCGCAGGATTTGAAGCCGCAACCCCGCGGCGGCGAGCAGCGGAGCCACGTCGTCGTGGAGGATTTTTCCCGCTTGGCGCAACTCTTCGGTCTTGCTGAGCCTTCCCGTTTTCACTTTGCAAAACCCACCTCAGCATATGGTGGCACAGGCTTCAGCCTGTGGGCTACTTCTTTTTTCGGGCCACCGCTTTGCGCGCCGCCTCAGCGACATTCACCGCTCGAAACCCGTATTTGTCGAGCAGTTGATCGGGCGTTCCGGATTCGGCATACCTGTTATGGATGCCCAGAAACTCCATGACCGCCGGATACGTTTCCCCCACCACCTGCGCGACCCGAACGCCCAGGCCGCAGTCGATCAGATGCTCCTCGGAAACCACGATCGCTCCCGTTTCCTTCGCCGCTTTCGCAATGGCATCGCGATCCAGAGGCTTGATGGTGTGGAAGTCGAGAACCCGCGCCGAGATTCCCTCCGCTTCCAAGGTCTCCGAGGCGCGGATTGATTCGGCAACCAGAAGACCGGTCGCGATCAGCGTGACGTCCGTGCCTTCGACCAGCTCCACCGCCTTGCCGATTTCGAAGTTCTGATCGGGCCCGTAAATGGCCGGACATTTGGCCCGGCCAGCGCGGATGAACAGCGGTCCAAAATATTCAGCGGCCGCGTGAACCAGCTTTTTCATCGAAACGTCGTCGGCTGGGCTCAGAACCACGAATCCTGCCAGAGAGCAGGCCAGGCTCAGATCCTCGATGCTCATCTGCGACGGTCCGTCTTCACCAATGGAAATGCCGCTATGCGTGCCCACCACTTTCAGATTGACGTTCGGAAAGGCCGCCGTCACGCGCATCTGCTCGAAGCCCTTATTCATCGCGAAGACCGAAAAACTGGACGCAAACGGGATTTTACCCGACGCCGCCAAGCCCGATCCGATGGCGATCATGTTCGCTTCGGCGATGCCGCATTCAAAAAAGCGGTCCGGAAATTTCTTCCCGAAATCGTGAGTATAGGTGGACTTCGACAAGTCGGCGTCCAGCACCACGACGTTGGGATTGGAGTCTCCTAATTCCACCAGAGCTTTCCCGAAGGATTCGCGCGTAGCGGGTCCTGGCTTCAATTCGTATTTCGTTTTTGCCGGCATTATGCAAGCTCCTTGAGCGCGAGCGCGCATTCTTCTTTAGTTGGCGCAGTGCCGTGAAATTTCGGATTATTTTCCATGAAGGACACGCCTTTTCCCTTGATCGTTTCGGCCAGAATACAGGTCGGCTTGTTCTTGGTCTGCGCCGCCTCGGCGAAGGCTTTCTGAAGCTCCTCTATATCGTTGCCGTCGATCTCGATCACGTGCCAGCCGAAGCTGCGCCACTTGTCGGGCAGTGGGTCCAGCGCCATGATCTGGTGGACGAATCCATCCAACTGGATCTTGTTGTGATCCACAATCGCAACAATGTTATCCACGTGATGAAAGCCGCCGAACATCGCCGCCTCCCAGATCTGTCCTTCCTGAATCTCGCCATCGCCCAGCACGACGTAGACTCGCGACGGGCTCTTATCGAGCTTCGCCGCCAGCGCCATGCCGAGGCCAAGCGATACTCCTTCTCCTAGCGACCCGGTGGACGCTTCGAGCGCAGGAATGAACCGCACATCGGGATGGCCCTGATAAATGGAGCCCAGTTTCCGCAGCGTGTTGAGCTGATCCTTGGGTGTGTAGCCGCACTCCGCCATCACCGCGTAAAGAATCGGGCAGCAGTGGCCTTTAGAAAGGATGAAACGGTCGCGATCTTTCCACTTGGGGTTGGCCGGATCGTGGTTTAGCACGTCCATAAAAAGGGTGACAACGATTTCGGTCGCGGAGAGCGAGCCGCCCGGATGTCCGGACCCCGCCGCGGTGATCATTTCGATCACTTCGCGCCGCATTTGCTTGGCGATGGCCGCGAGTTCGGCCGGATTACTTGTCTTTTTCATCACTTTATCCAGGGTATCAGAGGTTGCTTGTCGTGGTCATTTTTGCTTCGTCGATTCCGAGCCGCGACCAGGAGGAGCGATCCGCAGAACATCACGGCACACTGATGCGAGTACGCGCAGTCAGGTTTCAGACCGCCACCACCCGGAAGGGTCCGCCCCGGGGTCGCAGCGCCAGGAGTTGATCAGAATATCCGGTCCTGTTTCTTTAATGTTCCTACCGTTCCTATGTTCGATACCGAAAATGCGAACTGGAACTCGCTTCGGTCCGTGGTGCCGAAGGCCAGGCGGAGATAGCGGACGCTGAAGCCGCAGCAATCGGTATTTTTCGTCGCTTGCACCTGCCAGTAGGTGGCCTGATGCTGCCCGAAATCGTAGGCGACGTTGCCACCATAATTCCAGCCGCGCCGGTTGGATTTGCCATAGCGGATACCCGCATTCATCTGGTCCGACTTCGGGAACAGGATCGGGTTGGTATTGATATCGGTGTGTCCGACGTTCCAGTAGAACTGGTCGAATCGCCCGTCCACCGATATGCTGCTGTTCACAATCTGGTGCCGTTCCAGGTCGTAATCGGTGCGCCATTCGAAATTTACTTTCGACTGCAAGCGCAAGTCGCTGACGATGGGCGAATCGTGGCGGTAGCCGTCCAAGAAGGCGAAGCCGGTGAGATCGATCTCGCTGGCAATGACGTTCCGGACGTTGGGCAGGACGGCGCCGCCGAAGGTCGGATCGAAATAACGGTCGTACCAGAGTTGCCAGACCAGCAATTCCTTTACAGTGCCGGCCTTGTCTTTCGCCAGCAGACGGTTGGTGAGGGAAAACTCAACTTGATTGGTGTTCGAAAGAAGATCGGTCTCGTCGAACCGGAGGATGCGGTCGAAATTGTTGATGCCGCTGACATCTTTGTAGGTGATGCGAGGCTCGATCACATGCTTCACTTTTTCGCCCATCCATTTCGGGGAGTCGAAAATCCGTTCGAGCGAAGGCAGAATCAAGTCGACCGAAACGGTGCGGGAGCTGCGCAGCAGGTTCTGGCCGGTGACGATGGGCGAAGTATAAGGTTGATTCGACTCGAAGCTCGATCCATAGAAGGTTTCGCGAACGCCGAAGGTCGGGACAATTTGAATATCGCCCCAGCGGAAGGCGGTGGTGATCTGCGGGCCGAAATCCAGGCGGGGGACGAAATTGCGGGTCTCAAATGCCCCCTGAGTGCGATCGAGCAGACCCGCGCTGGAATCGAACGACACCCAGAATGGCCAGTCGAAGGCCTTCAGCTCGTGCTCGCGCTCCGAGAAATCGACCTCCGGAAGCTTGCGAATTTCAATGCTGGTTTGCGGAACGGCAGTCAGGAAGTCGAAGTTCCGCTGAGCGATGAAATCGAGGCCGAAGTCGCCCCAATGCTTGGTGAGAAACCCTAGCGATCGGGTTTCGCCGTACACTGCCTCGTTATAGGACTCCGTGAACTGCTGGAGGAACGCGAGTGACGATAGATAATCCACATCGCCGTGCGCCTCCCATCCGTTGCCCAAATCATACTTGGCGCGCAGGGTTACATGGAGCCCCTGGTCCGAGGTGCCCTGTGTTATGTCGTTGGTTTTGAGGCCGAAAACCTGGAGATCGAAATCGGAACTCTGATTGATCCTGCCGCGAAACTCTACAAAATTTGCCAGTCCGGCGCTGGTGTAGTAGGTGCCGTTGTAAGCGAGATCGTAACTTCGGTTAATGGCCCAGTAATACCCGAACGCCGCCGTGTATCCGTGGGAAGAACTGGTCCCGAAGCCGGGCAGCAGGAGCCCACTGCGGCGAGGCTGCTTCTTCAGATCCTTATAGAAGTACGGCGTATAAAGAAGAGGGACTTTCTTCAAATAGAACCACGAGTTTCGCGACACGGCGGAGACGCCCGGAAGAATCGTGAAGGTCGGACCTCTAAAGATCCACCAAGGGCTGGGAACCGTGCAGTCGGTTAGAAATCCGTTGTGGACAATGTACACATCGTCTTTTCTCTCCAGCCATTGTCCTTCAAAATAGAAGGGATTCGTCGTCGTATTCAGCCCCGGCCGCGCCTGAATGGTGGATGCCGCCGACCCCTTCACGTTATAGAAATCGCCGTTATCTTCGTCGAGGTAATACTGGGCTTTGTCGCAATCCAGCTTTTCGCCACGTGCAAAGTACTCGAAATGAACGTGTCCGCGAGCTTCCACGTAGTCGGAGTCGGTGTTCCAGTCGAGCTCATCCGCCAGGATCTGCATGTCGGGTGTCTCGATGCGGACATGCCCTCGGAAATGGCGCCAGCTTCCATCGAGGTCCTCCTCGTCCTCCGTATGGAATACCTCCTTAGGGTCTTTAGGGGCATCCGGGCGGATCGGTAAAATCTTCTTGCTCAGGTCAGGACTAACCTGAGGCGTCGACGGAGGCGCTGGAGGTAAAGCAGGGGTGAAGATTTGAGCCCTTAAGTTCAACACCAATATAAAACAAACGGCTCCGCGAAAAGCATAAAGTTCGTGACAAATTCGCCCGAATATGGTACTAAGGTTCAATGCCCAAGTGATCGTCCGGCTGGATCGCTCATATGGATGGCTCAAAAGAGCACCGTAACAGAGCGGCGACGGGTGAGTCAAGGGACGCCAGGAGAGGGATCGCCATGCAGTGTCGATACTGCCAGAACTGGAACGAGGAAGACGAGAGACGATGTGTCCGCTGCGGCCGGCGTCTGCACCTATCCGCGCCCCGGTCTGGATCCGAAACCTATTCGGGAGACAGCTACCCGACGGCTGCGGCCACTGCGCTGGCGTTTGAGAGCCTTCCCGGCGGTCAGCCTCTGCCTGTTTCTGCGCCCCGAACAAATTATCAACCATCGTTATTCCGTGACGCGGCCTACCGCGATGGCGTTCCCGGTCCGAAAGTGGTTCCCATTCCGATGCTGACTCCGGCCAGGCCTCCGGCAAGAACGGAATCGCCTTCCCGCCGAGCCCGTCCCGCCGCCCCGCGCACTCCGCGGCGCGAGCCCGGTCCGCAGCAGTCGCTCGATTTTTATGCGGAGCAGGGTAGTCCCGCTTCCGCGCTCGGCACCGAAGTTCACGCTGTCATCTATTGCGACGCACCTGTCGCCTTGCCGGCCCACCGCATGATCGCCGCGGCGTTTGACGCCAGCATGGTGCTCATCGCCGTAGGATTGTTCCTGGGAGTCTTTTTCCTCTCCGGCGGCATGCTGATGTTGTCAAAAGAGAACGGCCCGTTTCTGATTTCTGTCGCCGTCCTCTTGGGGATCTTTTATCGCTTCCTGTTCGTGCTGGGCAACGGCGAAAGCCCGGGAATGCGTTTCGCGGGATTGCGCACTGTGAATTTCGACGGCCGCACCCCCGACCGCGATCAGCGCGCGTTCCGCCAAGTATCGAGCCTGCTGAGCTTCCTCTCCGCCGGACTGGGTTTAGTGTGGGCCCTGGTCGACGAAGAAAATCTTACCTGGCACGATCATATTTCGAAGACCTTTCCGACCCCAGGATAACCAGCCGTCCGTATGCGCGGCGGCACAAACACCGAAGCGGCAATTTGGGCGCGCCTGATGCAAGCGCAGAAGGAACCGTCCGCCGAAGCCGCCGAATTTCTGCTCGCCGCGAATTTTGAAGAGCGCGATCAACTGCGCATGCTGCACCTCGCGGAGCGTTCCAACGCCGGAACTTTGACCGCCGAGGAACAAACCGAGTTCGATGGCTATCTGCACGTTGGAAATCTGTTGGCCGTCATGAAGTCGAAGGCGCGGCGTCGCTCTAGCCGGTGAGCCGCGACGTTGCCTGGAAGGTCCGGCAACGCGCACAAAACCGGTGCGAGTATTGCCATCTTCCCGCTGAAATCTACCCTCTGCCTTTTCACGTCGACCATATTGTCGCTCGCCCGCACGGAGGCCGGGCAGTACTGGAAAATCTCGCTCTCGCCTGTCTGCACTGCAATCGCCGCAAGGGTCCGAACATCGCGGGCTCTGATCCAACCACTGGCTCGCCGACCCGACTATTTCATCCTCGCCAGGACATTTGGCCCGAGCATTTCGAGTGGATCGGTCCGTTGCTGACCGGCAGGACGCCGATCGGTCGAGTCACGATTCAGCTTCTCGGCATCAACGACCCGGATTTTCTCGCCATGCGGACAGCTCTCTTGGATGAGGACGCGTTTCCGCTCGACTAAGGCCGGCAGAGCCGGTTCCCACTTTACCCGCGCCGATGGTAGCCTGAATATGTGAGTCGTCCGGTTGCTCGCTACACTCCATCCCGCCGCTACTATTCTCTGGCGTTGATCGCCGTCGGCGGAGCGCTGCTCGGCGGATGGACCGGAGCGCGCTGGGCGCCCGCCTGGATCGCCGCGGGTCTGTTCGCGGTGACTGCGGCCGCGATTCTGGTATTGGCTCTGCGCCCCGCGATCGAAATCTTCGAAACGCATCTCTCCGTAGGCCGCCGCGCGGTCGCGTGGAGCGACATCCGCCGCCTGGACCAGACCGGCTGGAACGCGCCGCTTGCCGTTTACATGACTCTTGCCGACGGCCATCGTTTTCTAATTCTGTATCCGGGCGATCTCGATTCCTCTACCAGTCTGCTTCGCCATTTACGCCGCTATTCGCGGGAAGCCCTGCTCGATGGCATACCGTATCGCCAGTTCTGGGGTGAAGCGGCTGCTGAACGAAAGCAACTAACTCCGCCGCCCCGCTATCCTCTGCTGCGTCCCGAGGATGAGGACGAAGTCGAGAAGATGTTCCAAAAACTGAAATCGGTGGGTCGAATCGACGGGCGGAGCTCGGACGAGAAGTGACGAACCTGCTTCAGTGAAACGGATATTGCGCGCAACGGCGCTGATCCTGGCGGTTGCCGTGGTGCTTCTGCTTCTGTTTCATGCCGCGATTCTGGCGGCCCTCGGTAACTATCTGGTGAAAGCCGGACCCCCGCAAAAAGCCGACATCATTGTAGTGCTGGCGGGCGATGGCTTTGGTCATCGGATTCTCACAGCGGGAGACTTGATCAAGCAGGGCTATGCTTCGAAAGCGCTCGTCAGCGGTCCGAACGGTAACTACGGAAATTACGAATGCGATCTGGCGATTCCCTTCGCTGTGAAAGCGGGCGATCCGGAATCTGAGTTCCTGCATCTCGAACATCGCGGCCGCTCAACCGCCGAAGAAGCGCAGGTCGTGGTCAAAAAGCTGCGCGAGATGGGAGTAAAGCGCGTGATCCTGGTGACTAGCAATTACCATACGCGCCGCGCCGGATCGATCTTTCGCCGCGCCGCGCCGGACCTGGAATTCTATGTCGTTGCATCCCCGGACGAATTTTTCAACCCCGATAGCTGGTGGAAGAACCGTGAAGCGTCCAAGACGTTCATATTCGAATGGATGAAGACAGTCGCGGAGTGGTAAGGAGGATTGCTCGCTGGCGCAGTCTTCAGAGATCGCTGAAAAGACCTATTAGCCGCTGATAAACGCTGATGAACGCTGATGAACGCAGATTCGCTACCCTTTTTGTCTTCGATCAGCGTTCATCCGCGTTCATCAGCGGCCAGAATCGTTTTTGTCTTTCTCAGGACTGCTTGAATAGATGAAGAGCGCGATTCAATTTCTCTGGCCCCACCTACGCCGCTACCGCCGAGCCTACGCTCTCGGTTTTGGCGCCCTCGCGGCGAAGGATATCCTGGGCGCGGTACTCCCTCTTACGCTCCGCGCAGCGGTCGATGCGCTAACCACCGATCGATCCTTGCGCCTGCTGTTCGAATTCTGCGGACTGCTGGCAGGCATCTCCATCGCGAAAGGCGTGTTTCAGTACTGGATGCGCGTGATCCTGATCGGCGCATCCCGCGATATTGAATACGATCTTCGCAACGACATCTTCGCGCGCCTGGTGACCCTCGACGCCGGCTTCTACGGCCGCATGCGGACGGGCGATATTCTGGCGCGCGCCACCAACGACATGAATGCCGTGCGCATGATGCTGGGCCCGGGCGTCATGTACTGGTTTGAAACCTCGCTCACTCTCGTTCTGTCGGTCAGCGTCATGTTGTGCGTGGACTGGCCTCTCACGTTGGTCGCCCTGATCCCCGCTCCCTTCGTGAGCTTCGCCGTGCTGGTATTCGGGCGCAAAATTCATGACCGCTTCGAAGTCATTCAGACCATGTTCTCCGATATCAGCAGCCGCGTGCAGGAAAATCTGTCGGGCGTGCGCGTGGTGCGGGCGTATGTGCAGGAACGGCCGGAGCTGGAGCATTTTGAAACGCTCAACCAGGGGTACATCGGCGAAAATCTGCGTCTCGCGAAAATTTCCGCGCTGTTCAATCCTCTGCTGACGACGCTGGTCGGATTTTCGTTTTTATTAGTGTTGTGGTTCGGCGGGGTGCGCCTGGCGGCGCATAAAATCTCGCTCGGCAGCTTCGTGATGTTCAACACCTATATGGGAACGCTGGTCTGGCCCCTGATCGCGATGGGCTGGGTAGCAAACTTGATGGAACGCGGGCGGGCGTCCCTGGGACGGGTGCGTGAGTTACTCGAAGAACGTCCAAAAATCGCAGCGCCCGCCAAGCCGTGCCCGATTCCGTCGCCCTTGCGCGGCGAGATCCAGTTCCAGGACGTCAGCGTTCACTATGGCGACCGTCCGGCGCTCGAAAATGTCACCATGCGCATTCCCTCCGGAATGACGGTCGCGATCGTCGGGCACACCGGTAGCGGAAAAAGCACGCTCGCGCATCTGGTTCCCCGTCTGCTCGATCCAACCCGCGGCGCGGTCACGCTCGATGGCATCGATCTGCGCGAATTTTCCCCCGAAGAACTGCGCCGTCAGATCGGATATGTGCCGCAGGAGACTTTTCTGTTCAGTGCGACGCTCGGCGAAAACATCGCCTTCGGTGTGAAGGAGGCGAGCGAAGCCCAAATCCTGCGTGCTGCTGAAATCGCCGGTTTGGCACCCGATCTCGATAGTTTCCCGGATGGCCTGAAAACCGTTGTAGGCGAGCGCGGCATCACTTTATCCGGAGGCCAGAAACAGCGCGCCGCGATTGCTCGCGCGGTGTTGCGCGATCCCGCGATTCTGATTCTCGACGATGCGCTGGCCAGCGTCGATACGGCGACCGAGGAGCGTATCCTCACCGGATTATCGACCGTGATGCGCGGCCGCACCACGATCCTGATCTCCCATCGCGTCTCGACCATCCGCAACGCCGATCGGATTTTCGTAATCGAACATGGCGAGGTCGTCGCCGAAGGCTCCCACGCAGAGCTCTTGGAGCGCGGCGGCTATTACGCCGATTTGTACGAAAAACAATTGCTCGAAGAAGAGCTGGAAGCCATTTGATTCGCATCTTTGCGAGCTCTGCGCCTTTGCGTGAACCATTCCGTTCTTCCCGCGAATCATTGTTAATCTGAAACGTGAGGAGTTTCGAACAAACCGCCCGCCGCGCCGCGATGGTTTCGATCGCCATCAGCGTGACGCTCTCCTCCGTAAAAATCATAGTCGGTTTAGCGGCACATTCGGTCGCCCTCGTCTCCGACGGTTTCGAATCCGCAGCCGACATCCTCATGTCCGGTCTGGTCTTGTTTGGCCTGTGGGTCGCCGCCAAACCCCCCGATGCCGACCATCCCTACGGTCACGGCCGCTTCGAAATCCTCACCGGCCTCGCCATCGGAGCGGTCCTCGCCATCGCGGGCGCCGGCATTTCCTGGCGCGCCATAGCGGAGCGCAACGATCAGCACACGCCCGCCGCCTACGCGCTCTGGCCCCTCATCGGCGCCACACTTTTGAAGGCCTTTCTCTGGACCGCGAAGATGCGCATCGGAAAAAAGTCCGGCAGCGTCGCGCTCTCTGCCGACGCATTGAACGACGCGGTCGATATGTGTTCCGGTGTCGTCGCGCTCATCGCGGTCGCGCTTGCCGTTCACTTCCCCAACCTGCGTGCCGCGGACCACTGGGGCGGCTTTGCCGTTGGACTTTTCGTTATCTTCTTCGGTCTCCGCGTAGTCCGTGAAACCGCCTTGCAACTGATGGACACCATGCCCGAAGGCAAACAGATGGACCAGATTCGCGCCGTCGCCATGCGCGTTCCAGGCACCCTGGGTATCGAAAAATGTTTCGCCCGCAAAACCGGCCTGCGCTACCACGTTGACCTGCACTTGGAAGTAGATCCCGAGCTGACTGTCCGAGCCTCGCATGACATTGCTACCGCCGTCCGCATCGCCGTGAAGAACGACCTCGATTGGGTAGAAGACGTTCTGGTCCACGTAGAACCCCACACCAGCGTAACCTCGGCGTCTTCTCAGCGCGCTTAGCGCCTTTGCGTGAATATAGGAAACTAAAAGCAAGTGGAAAATCGCGCCATCGCCAACCTCCTCTACGAAACCGCCGACCTGATGGAAGTAGCCGGCGAAGACTCCTTCCGCATCCGCAGCTACCGCAACGCCGCCGGCGTCATCGAAGGACACCCCGAATCCATCTCTTCGATCCTCAAAAATCCCGACCGCAAGGTGACGGACATTCCCGGCATCGGCAAAGGTATCGCCGCCGTTCTTCAGGAGATCGAACAACGCGGCAGCTTCGAACGCCGCGATGAAATGCTGGAAAAGTATCCTGCCTCCGCGCTGGAACTCCTGAAAATCCAGGGCCTTGGACCGAAAGGCATCCGAGTCCTCTTCGAGCATCTTCACATCACTTCCATCGATACGCTCGAAACCGCCTGCCGCGAACAAAAACTCCGCGAGCTTCCGCGCATGGGCGCCAAGCTGGAAGAAAAAGTCCTCCGCTCCATCGCCGCCTACCGCCAGCGCCAGGGCCGCTTCCTGCTGAACTTCGCCCAGCGAGCCGCTGACGAGCTCGCCGAATATTTATCCACCGTCGAAGGCATCGAAAAAATCACCCCAGCCGGCAGCCTGCGCCGAGGCAAAGAAACCGTCGGCGATCTCGATCTGCTGGTAACCGGTCCCGGCGCGCCGGCTGCGCTGGAAAAGTTCGTGGTCCATCCCAAGTCGCAGGAAGTCCTGGGAAAAGGCGAAAACAAAGCCAGCATCCGGTTCGGCCATGAAGGCTTGCAAGTCGACCTCCGCGCCCTGAGCTCAGAAAGCTACGGTGCGGCTCTGCAATACTTCACCGGCAGCAAAGAGCATAGCGTCGCGCTCCGGCAGCGAGCCCTGAAAATGGGCCTCACGCTCAACGAATACGGCCTGGCCAAACTCGAAGGCGGCGAGATCGTCGCCCGCAAAACCGAAGAAGAAATTTACGAAGCCCTGGGCCTGGCCTGGATTCCGCCGGAGCTGCGCGAAAACTCCGGCGAAATCGAAGCCGCCGCCGCCCGCAAACTGCCGAAGCTGATCGAGCAGTCGCAAATCCGCGGCGACCTGCACATGCACACCACCGAAAGCGACGGCCGAGCGACGCTGGAAGAAATGGTGGAAGCCGCCCGCGAGCGCGGCTATGAATATGTGGCTATCACCGATCATTCGAAAGCCCTCGCCATGGCCAACGGCATGGACGAAAAACGAGCCATCGAATTCGCACACCGGGTCCGCGAAATGGATCAATCCAATTTCGGCCTCCGCGTGTTCTCCGGCATCGAATGCGACATTAAGCGCGACGGCGAAATGGATCTCGATAACGACGCTCTCGGCGAACTCGACTTCGTCATCGGCAGCGTCCACAGCTACATGAACCTGGAACCGGCCGAGATGACCGACCGGTTGATGCGGGCCCTGGAATGCCCGCACATTCGCATGCTCGGCCATCCCACCGGAAGACTTCTGCTGAACCGCGATCCCTATCCTTTCGACTTCGATCTGATCGCTACGGAGGCCGCGCGCCGGAACGTTTACCTCGAAATCAACTCCAGCCCGGAGCGCCTGGATCTGACCGCCTCCCACATCCGCGCGGCCAAGGCGCAAGGGTGCAAATTCGTCATCAATACCGACGCCCATCACCCCAAGCATCTAGCCAACATGCAATACGGAGTCCGCATGGCGAGGCGCGGCTGGTTGGAGGCTTCCGACGTCTTAAATGCCCTTAAAGTAGACGAATTCGCACGCCAACTGAACCTTAAATGACCATAATTACATCCAAGCAGCTACTTAAAACGCCAATTTTCACTGTTTCGCAAGATGTGGCGCTCGACCCCGACGGCTTCGAAATCAAGCGCGCCATCGTCCATCATGGCGGCTCCGCGGTCATGATGCCGGTCGATAAAAAGAACCGTATCTTATTGGTAAAACAGTATCGTTTGCCCGCAGAGCAATATCTGTGGGAACTTCCCGCAGGCCGCCTGGATCCGGGCGAAACGCCGCTGGTCGCCGCCAAACGCGAATTAGCGGAAGAAACCGGTTATCGCGCGAAAAAATGGCAGAAATTAGCAGTCTTTTATGCCAGCCCCGGTTTTTTAGCGGAGAAAATGACCATTTATCTCGCTACCAAACTGACTGAAGGCGAGAAAAAACCGATGGAAGACGAGCGAATCGAGACGCGGTGGTTTACGGCGCGCGAACTTGATAAAGCCATCAAATCTGGGAAGATCCTTGACGCTAAAACGCAGATCGGATTTCTCAGGTGGAAGCGGTACGTAAAAAAGTAAACATCTTTTGGAGCGCCTGCGCGCGATGGCTCACACGCATTTTTGCATCGGTGTCCGCTTCGCCGAAGGTGCATCCGAACGGTTCGTAAAAAAAGATTGGATCGTAGCCGAAGCCGTTGGTTCCGCGTGGCTCGTTGGTTACTCGGCCTTCTACTTCGCCTCGAAAAGTCCTAACCAATTCACCGTTGCGGACCAGTGCGATTACGCAGACGAATCTGGCGGTGCGATCTTCTATGCCGCGAAGCTGCTCCAGCAGCCAGTCGTTATCGAAGTGCGCGGAGTCCACGCCGGGGCGTCCGCTTAGGGCGTCCACTTCGATTCCGGAATCGTCGACGAAAAGGAATCCGTCCACGTGCGCGCCGTAGTAACGGGCTTTGAGCAGCGCGTTTTCTTCGAACGTTTTTCCGGTTTCTTCGGGTGCGGGAAGGGAAACGGGCACGATCTCGAAATCCGGGGCGACTAGCTGAAACTCGCGGAGTTTACCGGGATTCGAGGTCGCGCAATGGATCTTCACGCAGTCTCGAATTTCCTTTGCACTTCGATCAAATCGGCGACTCCTTTGCGCGCGAGCGCCAGCAGCGAAGCCAAGTGCTCGTCTCCGAATGCGACCTTCTCGGCGGTTGCCTGCAACTCCACGAATTGCCCCGAGCCGGTCATCACCACGTTCATATCGACTTCAGCACGCGAATCTTCCTGGTAGCAGAGATCGAGCATCGCCTCGCCGCCGACGATACCGACGCTGGTGGCCGCGACGCAATCCCGGATCGGCGACTTTTTCAGCGTCCCGAACTTCAGCAGTTGGCGCAGGGCCATCGACATCGCGATATAAGCGCCAGTAATCGCCGCAGTGCGCGTGCCTCCGTCGGCTTGCAGCACGTCGCAATCGAGGATCACGCTGCGCTCGCCGAGCACATCCATATCGACCACCGACCGCAGGGAGCGCCCGATCAGCCTTTGAATTTCCATGGTTCGCCCGGAAGCGCGGCCCTTTGATACTTCGCGCGCGGTGCGCGTCGCGGTGGCGCGCGGCAGCATCGAATATTCGGCGGTCACCCAACCTTTCCCCGATCCGCGGAGGAAACCCGGAACGGTGTCTTCGATGGACGCGGCGCACAGCACGCGCGTGTTGCCGACTTCGATCAGAACCGATCCTTCGGCAGTCAGCAGGTAATCCGTGGTCACCGTGACGGGGCGCATCTCAGCAGGGCTTCTTTTGTCGATTCTCATTTATTTTCCGGAATTCAAAAAGGCGTAGAACATAAAAAATATCAGGATCAGGCCTAAAACCAGGATTACCAGACAGGGAACCAAGCCGCGGGCCGTTTTCGCGGCGTCTGCTTTCTTGGGGCTTTTCGAGCCCGGTGGACGGTATCGTGCCATATCATTTCGATTGACGAATCTGCGTGGCGGCTTGCGTGAAAAATTCATCCAGGGCGCGCAGCGAGCCGTCCTCCAGGTCGCGCAGCGTGATCGAAACCACCGCTCGCCCGCGTTCAGCCAACGCCATCTGCGTGGCGAGATACTGCGCCTGATGATAATCAGCGGGAGTTTCGCTCTCCGCGATCACGATGGTGGAAAAACATCCGCCGTGCCCGATGATCATCTCGTGATAGGAATGATTCATCGCGGGACCTTCATACACATCGACCGGCATTTTCAAACCGGCGCGAAACAGGCGCTCGCCCGCACGATCGAGAACGGCGCGGACCGCGCGGCCGCGGGCGGAATATCGAGTGTCGCCGAAAAAAGTCAGCTCGCCGTAGGTGGCCTGACGATCGCCGGTGAAATGCTTTATCAGCGCCGCGTAGATGGTGGGAGCCGTGGTTCCGTCCACCTGGATGGCGTCGGGAAGCCGATCCCACCGCAAGGTGACACGGCCTCGCCACACCGATTTGCGCGGGGATTGTTCGGTCTGCCGCCATTCTTTCGTTTTAGCGATGCCGCCCGCGCGCTCCGATTCCGCGAACAGTTTATTGGTGATGGCTTTGTACAACTCCACGTTGGGCTGGGTCACGAAATTGATTTTGCGCAGCCATGCGAGTCCGAACACCGCGTAATGAATGAACTGCATGTAGCGGGACAAGGTAGTGTCCTTCGGCAGAGTCAGGGCCGCGACCGGATAGCCGGCGCGCCGCAGCAGGGCGACCTTTTCAATGCCTCCGTCCGGCGAACCCTTGATCTGCACGCAGCAGAACACGCGGTCCTGCAACGGATCTTTCGGCGCGCGATAATTGGTCAGCCGCACGCGCTCCGCCGTGACGATCTTCAGACCATATTCGGTGGATTTGCCGAGGCTCTCCTCGAAATCCTGTTTCGTCCAAATGCCCGCACCCGTCCACTCGCGCGGCAGCAGGAGGGTCACTTTATCGCGCCCCTGTTCTCCCTGCACATGCAGAAACGATGCAAGCCGCCACGCCCAATCGATTTCTTCCTCCGACAGGAATGTGCCTTTAATCCACGCGTTCAACTGCACGCCGGCGAGGCCCAGAGCATAGAGGCTCCCACGATTCATGGGTGCGCTGTGCCGTCCCGCGGTGGTGTTCGCTTCGTCGAGTTGCAAGGGCACGCGCCGATATCCGCGTTTGCCCGCGAACTGATCGAGCAGCGAGCCGGGGAACGTCATGTAATAAAAATTGGGCTTCGAATCGACTCCCGCGGCGTCGAACAAGGCGGCGAGTTTTTGCAAATTAACCACCGGCTCATAGGACGTCATCCCCATCGCCATGCCGACCACCAGTGTGCGCCGCAGCAGATCCGCGTCATTTAGGCCACTGCGCTTCTTCATATCGGCGAGGATGGATTCGAGCTTCATCGGATCGGTGGAATCGAGAAGATAGAGCCGCGGCCCACGCCGCAGAAGTCCCACTGCCTGATACATCGCCTTGTCTTCGGCGGAGCCGCCCATGCCGGCCCAGATCAGAAATTTGATTGCGACGCCATGCGCGGCGCGAATGCCCGTGCGAATCTCCACCAGCTCATCCGATACTTTGGACGGCCACTCGGGATGGTCCGCGGCTTGCCAGGCGAGATCGAAAACGCCGTAGCCGTTTTTCACGACCCGTCCGTTCTCGATTTCCATTCCGATCGGAATGAGCGCCCCGCGTTCGGGATCGAGCGCATCGAGGCCCTTGCGTCGGGCTCGTGAATCGAGCGCTTTCAGGCTCTTTAGTACGGACGCGGACTGGAAGCGCGCGAACGACGACTCCGACTCGGGCCGGTCGTGGTGCAGCGAAAGGATCACCTATTACATGTAGCATAAGGTATGGGGCACCACAGACTAAAGTCTGTTGCCGCCTGCTGAAGAATGGATGCTTCCTTATGACGCGGACCAGTAGCGCGCCCGCTCCGCCGAAGATAGTGGAGCGGTTTTTCGAGTTCTCTCTACTGGGGATGGTCGCGTCCGGATATTTCGCGGTCGCCTCGTCCGGATATTTGGATTTGCCGACTGCCGTCCTCACGCTGGCAGCCTTGTGTCTGCGCACACTGATGGCTGCGGGTGTTTGGGAAGTGCAAATTTCCGGCGGATTGGCTGACGCGCTGGCGCTGACGTTCGTCGCGTTCTATCCGCTCGACTATCTGTATATTTCCGGAGCGTTTCTTCCGGCGACGCTGCACTTCATCTTTTTTCTGCTGGTCTGCAAAGTCCTGACCGCGCGTTCCACCCGCGACTTCACGTATCTGAAAGTGCTGGCGGCGCTGGAGCTTTTGGGCGCGGCGATTCTTTCCACCAGCCTGAGCTTTTTCGCGTTTCTCGCGCTGTTCCTGTTATTCGCGATCGCCTCCTTCGCGAGCGGCGAAGTGCGGGTATCGACGCAACTTCAAAGGACCGTGGTGCGCGGCGCGCTCCGCACGTTCCCGCGCCGGTTGGGCGTACTCGCAATTTTTCTGTTTGCCGGCATCCTGACCATGACCGCGGCGCTGTTTTTCGTATTGCCTCGCACGGCGCGAGCCGCTCTCGAACGCTTCGTTCCGGCGCGATATCATCTACCCGGCTTCGCGAATGAAGTTACACTCGGGCAACTCGGCGAGATCAAGCAGAGCAGCGCTCCGGTGATGCACATCCGCAAGTATGTGGGCGAAGGATTCCTGGATGTCCGCTGGCGCGGCGCCGCACTGACTGAATTTGACGGCAGGCGTTGGTTCAACACGAAAGAAGCGGGCGAAGATATTCGCGTGCAGCCCGACCATAGCGTGACGATACGGACAGGACGCACGCGCCCTGGCGAGCGGCTGGTGTATCGGGTGCAACTCAGTGAAATTGCGCCGGAGACGCTTTTTTTCGCGGGCACGCCGCAGTGGATCAGCATCAACGTCCCCGGAATTCACGTGACGCGTGGAGGGTCGGTGCGGGTTTCGAACGCGGGCACCAACGGTCTGCGCTATAACGCTGCGAGCGTGATCGAGGACGAAATATCGACGCCGCGCACTCCGCTCGAGCCTCTGTCCCCGTTCGATCGCGACGATATGCTGCTGCTGCCGGAGAAACTGGATGTGCGCATCCCGCGGCTGGCGCGCGAGATTATCGAAGGCTCGCCCACGGAGGATGCGAAGGCTCGCGCCATTGAAAAATATCTGCGCCGCAATTACGGCTACACGCTGCAACTGCTGCCCGCGACGGTGCCCGATCCGCTGGCGAACTTTTTGTTCGAGCGAAGGAAAGGGCATTGTGAATATTTCGCGTCCGCGATGGCGGTGATGCTGCGCAGCGTGGGCATTCCATCGCGTGTGGTTACCGGATTCGCGAGCGGGGTTTACAATCCGCTGACGGGTTGGCAGGTGGTGCGCGCCTCCGACGCCCACAGTTGGGTGGAAGCGTGGATCTCCGGCCACGGTTGGAGAACATTCGATCCGACGCCGCCCGATCCCAGCGCGATCCAGAGCCCGTTCATGTCGCGCGCGGCACTATTCTTCGACGCCGCCGAACAGTTCTGGCAGGATTGGGTGCTGAGTTACGATCTGGACCGGCAGATCGCGCTGGCGGCGCGCGTGCAGCAATCGAGCCGCGGCGCGAAAGTCCGCTGGATGGAGAACGCGATTAGCTGGTTCGCGGGCGCGGCCCGGTCGAGCGCGGGTTATGCGCCCGTGGCCGCGGTGATGATGTTCCTTGCGATCGTCGCCGTGATGTTCGGTCCCGGCGCCTCGCGCTGGCTCAAAGGAGCGATCCGCGTCCGCCGGCTGAAGCGCGGTGAAGGCGAGGCGTCCGATGCGACGCTGCTCTATCAAAGGATGCTGGCGCTGCTGGAACGGCGCGGGATCCAAAAACCGCCATGGCTGACGCCCTACGAATTCGCCCGCGTGCTGCCCGCGACGGAGCTCTCGCCGCTGGTAGACGATTTGACCACCGCTTACATCGAGTTTCGATTCGGCGGGAAGCGCGATGCCGCTCCGCGCATGGTGCAGCTTCTGGATCGACTGGAGAAGATGTAGCTCACGGCAAGTGGGTTACAATGATCCGGCACCCTGACGCCTTGATCAAAACATGATCCCTGTCGCACGCATCCTTATTCGCTTTATTTTCCGTCTGCTGTTCGGCGCCGAGTTACGCGGTTATGTGAAGCCCGTGGGCAAGACTCTGATCGTTGCCAACCATCAATCGTTCATCGACGGATTGCTGCTCGGCGCGTTTCTGCCGTTCGCGCCTACTTACCTGGTCCACACCACCATTGCCGCAAAATGGCATTTCAAAATTCTGCTTTCTTTCATCGATCACCTCGTAATCGATTCCACCAGTCCACTGGCGATGAAGAGCGTGATTGCGCTGCTCGAATCCGGCGCTCCGGTAGTTATTTTCCCCGAAGGCCGCATCACGGTGACCGGCAGCAGAATGAAAGTTTACGACGGTCCGGCGTTCGCGGCGGCGAAATCCGGGGCGCAGGTGCTGCCGATTCATATCGACGGGCCGGTGTTTTCGCACTTTTCGCGCATGCCTCCCGATTTTCCGCGGCGATGGTTCCCGAAAATTACGCTCACCATGCACGCTCCGCTGCCCCTTCCGATGCCGGAGGCTCCGCGAGCGCGCGACCGCCGCCGCCTGGCGAGCGAGGAGATGCGCCGTATCATGCAGATCGCCGAGTTCGACTCGCGCAGGGAGACCACAATTCCCGATGCGCTGCTCGCGTCGGTGAAGGTGTTTGGAAAGAAGCGCCCGTTTATAGAGGATATTCGGGGCAAAGAAGAGTCGTTCGGCGAAGTTTTGAAAATGACGCTCGCGCTGGGACGGCTGACCTCGAAATGGACTAAAGAAGGAGAGCGCGTCGGCGTGCTCATGCCGACGGCGACCCCTACGGCGGCCATGATTATCGGGATGATGGCGATGCGCCGTATTCCCGCGATGCTGAACTATACGTCGGGTCGCGAGGGTCTGGAGAACGCATGCCGCATCGCCGAGATCAAGACGATTTTCGCGTCGCGGGCCTTCATCGAGAAGGCGAAGCTCACGGTGATGATGGAGAATTTCACGGCGGCGCGGGTCATGTATCTGGAGGATCTGCGTAAGCATTTTGGGTTGCTCGACAAGTTGTGGCTGGTTTTATTCGCGCTGCGATTCCCGAGGGCCGCGATGAAGCGATCCAGGCCGCAGGACATGGCGGTGGTGCTGTTCACCTCCGGATCGGAAGGCAAACCGAAAGGAGTCGCGTTGAGCCACGCGTCGATCCTGGCGAACTGCGCGCAATCCCGCGCGGTGATCGAAATTTCGCATCAGGACAAATTTTTGAACGCGCTACCGCTGTTTCATTCGTTTGGACTGGTCGCGGGGCTGATGCTGCCAATGGTGTGCGGATCGAGGATCTTTTTGTATCCATCGCCGCTGCACTATCGGGTGATTCCGGAAATTTTGTACGACCGCGATTGCACCGTTCTGTTCGCGACCAGCACGTTCCTTGGGAATTATGCTCGATTCGCGCATCCTTACGATTTTTACAAGGTACGCTACGTGGTTTCGGGCGCGGAAAAATTGAGCGAGGAAGTGCGCCGGTTCTATTTTGAAAAGGTCGGCATCAGGATTCTGGAAGGTTACGGGGCGACGGAATGCTCGCCGATCATTTCGGTGAATACGCCGTTCTCCTGCGAGCTCGGATCGGTGGGAGAGCCTTTGCCCGGGATCGAATGCAAGCTCGCGGAGGTGGAAGGAATCGAAGAGGGCGGGGAATTGCACGTGCGCGGACCGAACGTGATGATGGGATATTTTCTCGCCGGAGCGCCTGGAGTTTTGCAGCCGCCGAAGTCGCAATTCGGCGAAGGATGGTACGACACGGGAGACATCGTGACCATCAATGCTCGACGGCACATCACCATTCAGGGGCGATTGAAGAGATTCGCGAAGGTCGCGGGAGAAATGGTGTCGCTCGAAGTGGTGGAGCGGATCGCGGTGGCGGCAGCGCCGAAAAGGATGCACGCTTCGGTGGCGGTGAAGGAGGAATCGCGCGGAGAATCGATCGTGTTGTTTACGGACGATCCGGATCTGAAGCGCGAACGATTGCTCGCCGCGGCGCATGAGAACGGACTGCCGGAATTCGCCATCCCTCGGCGGGTGATTCATCTCGACAAGATTCCCTTGCTGGGGAACGGCAAGAAGGATTATGTGAAATTGCAGGCGATGGCTGCGGAGACGGTCAAGAAATGACGGAGTACAGCAAGCGCGAGCAGGTCGGCTGGTGCATGTACGATTTCGCGAACTCGGCCTTTTACACGACCGTCATTACTCTTTTTCTCGGGCCGTACCTCACCGCGCTCGCGAGCAATGGGGCCGATGCGAGCGGTTATGTGCATCCCTTCGGCATCCCGGTTTACGCGCGGAGTTTCTGGAGTTACGCGGTTAGCCTGTCGGTACTATTGCAAGTGGTTTTCCTGCCGATGGTCGGAGCGGTGGCCGATTTCGGCCGGCGGAAGAAAGAAGTGCTCGGCGCGACGGCCTATCTAGGAGCGCTGGCGACGGTAGGGATGTTTTTTCTCCAAGGCTCCGATTATTTGTTCGGGGGCCTGCTGTTCCTCATCGCGAACGTCTCGTTCGGCGCGGCCGAGGTGATCTACAATTCTTTCCTTCCCGAAATCGCTCCGCCGGCCGAACGCGATACGGTGTCGTCCAAAGGCTACGCTTATGGATATATCGGTGGAGGAGTGCTGCTCGCGCTGAATCTCGCGCTGTTTATGGGAGCTGCGAAGATCGGCATCACCGAAGGGATGGCGGTTCGCATCAGCCTCGCATCCGCGGGAGCATGGTGGGCGATCTTCACGATTCCCACGATAAGGACGCTGCATAATCGGGGACCCGCGCATTATCTCGCCCGCGGGCAGAGCGCTCTCGCGACCACGATTCAGCAGCTCGCGCATTCGCTCAAGTCGCTGGGTAATTACCCGCAGGCCGCGCTTTTCCTGGTCGCGTTCCTTCTCTATAACGATGCGATCCAGACGGTGATCGCGCTCGCGTCACAGTTCGGCAGCGACGAACTGAAAATTCCCCAGGCACAGATGACGCTGGCGATTCTCATGGTGCAGTTTGTCGCGTTTTTTGGCTCGCTCGGGTTTAATTGGGTCGCTTCCAAGACCAGCGCCAAACGGGCGGTCGCCGCCAGCCTCATCATTTGGATTGCGGTGGTCGTTTATATTTTCTGGGTGACGACGACCGTGCAGTTTTTCGTGATGGCCGCGATCGTCGCGCTGGTGCTCGGCGGCAGCCAGGCGTTGAGCCGATCGCTATTTGCGCAGCTCGTACCGAAGGGCCGCGAGGCTTCCTATTACAGCGTTTATGAAATTACCGACAAGGGCACCAGTTGGATCTGCCCCATAATTTTCGGCCTCGCGCTGCAATTCACCAAGAGTTTTCGACTGGCGATTCTGTCGCTGCTCTTCTTCTTTGTCGCCGGATTGCTGGTTTTGTTCCGCGTAAATGTCGAACAAGGCGAGCGCGACGTCGCCGCTCAGCCAGCGTAGATTCTTCGTATCTGCGGAACAATCGCTTCCGGCACCAGATGCTCCCAAGGCTCGCCCGCCGCGATCCGGCGTCGCACTTCGGTGGACGATACGTCGCTGAAATCTTCGCCGAGGTCCAGACGATGCACCCTATGACGCAGATGCCCCGGAGCCTCGTACTCGCCTTCGCGCTCCGCGACGAGCAGCGAAAATTCGTCCAAGAGCTTCTCGATCGCACCGGCTTCGCCATAATCCCACTCGATGATCCGCTGGGCGGCATCCCTCCCGCAGATGAAATGGATTTCGGAGTCCGGCTGCTTCAGTTCACGCGCAATGTCGATAAAGAGACCGCCCGCCGAAGTCTCGATGCGATACCGTCCGCCGGCACGTTTCAACATCTCCATCCGCTCCTCGAGCGAAGCGCCATGAAATTCCTTGTGTGGATAAATGCGCGGAACCACGCAGACCACTTCCTCGACCATTTTTTCCGCAGCCTTGGCAAGAGCGAGATGCGCGCGCGTTACCGGATTGAACGCGCCGGCGAGCACTCCAATGCGTCTCATTAACGACGCTTGGAAACCGCGTGCTTGTGCGGCAGCACCACCGATTGAACCAGGACCACCACCGCTACGCAAATCAGGGCAGCCGCCGCGGCCACGGCAACCACCATGCGCCACAGCTTCGAGCGCGGTTCGGCCTCAATGCGAATTCCCACCACGGGCGCGATTCGAGGAGGACCCACTGGACGACCCGGTCCGTTTACCGCGCGCGGCATTTCGATCACGCGGCGAACGTGCGGCAGCACCGCGCCTTCGCGATATTCCAGCTCTTTCACCAGCCCGACGATCATCACCGGTTCCTCGACCAGCGCACCCTCGCCGACGAACCGGCGCGGCACACACAACTCGTCCTTCGTTTTGGTGTTGATCACCTGGAAGTCGGTCCAGTTGGCGCGGCGCAGGATCCACTCATTGTGCTCGACATTCACAATCGGCGGATAAAATGAGAATGGACGCCGTCCGAGACTCTCAAACGACGCGGGAATTGGCGGCCCGGGCATTTGATTCTATTGTACAGTGGGAATTTCGTGAAGCCCTGCCTTCTTTTGCTCTGCCTCATCCCCGTTCTCGCGCAGCCGCCAGTGCATGTCGACTACACGTGCACCGTGGAGGATATGGATTCCTTCGGCCTCACGTGCTCCGAAGATGAGCCGTGCCCGGTGTTTTTCGAGGTCTCTGCCGTCGATTCCTTTGGCCCGCACCTGTTCGTGGCCGGCGACATCCACACCTCGACCACGACTCTCTATGGCGTGCTGCTCTCTACCGACGACGGCGGCGCGAACTGGACCGAAGCCATCGCGCGGCTGCGCTCCACCGCGTTCGAACAGTTCCAGATCATCGAGAATCACGGTTGGCTCACCGGCCAGCGCGTGGAGCCTCTGCCTAAAGATCCGTTCTTCCTGATTACCCTGGACGGCGGAAAAACCTGGCGTCAGAGGCCTCTGTTCGAAGAGGGCCGCTTTGGTTCGATCGCGCATTTCTGGTTCGATTCGCCCGAGAGCGGGGAACTCATCTTCGACGATTCCGTCGGTAAAACCACGAATCAGGAACTGTACGCGACCATGACCGGCGGCGAAAACTGGGAGCTCAAACAAAAAAGCACCAAGCCGCTCCATTTGAAAACCACGCATCCCAACGCGAACTGGACAGCCACCGCCGCCACCGGCTCCACCACCTATCTTATCGAGCGAACCGCGAACGGACGAAAAGAACCCGTGGCCCGTTTTCTCATCCACATCGGAGACTGCAAATGAACGCAATCGAGCTGGAGCTGTTCCGTCACCTCATGGTGTCGATCGCCGAGGAGATGGGCGTGGTCCTGCGCAAGACATCGTACTCGGCGAATATCAAGGAGCGCCGCGATTATTCCTGCGCGGTCTACGACGCGCACGGCGAAACCGTAGCGATGGGCGACCATATGCCCGTCCACCTGGGCGCGATGCCTCTTTCGGTCCGCGCGGTGATGGACACATTCGATCTCGGCCCCGGCGATGTCGCGCTGGTGAACGATCCATTCCGTGGAGGCACGCATCTCCCCGACATCACCGCGGTGGCTCCCGTCTTCGTAAAACATTCCAAACGTCCGGCGTTTTATCTCGCCAACCGCGCGCATCACGCCGACGTTGGCGGCATGAGCCCCGGTTCGATGCCCCTCGCGCGCGAAATTTATCAGGAGGGCATCCGCCTGCCGCCGATATTAATCCAGCGCTCGGGCGTGATCGATCGTGAGCTTCTCCAGATGATTCTCTCGAATGTGCGCACGCCGGAGGAGCGCGAAGGCGATCTGCGCGCGCAGCTCATGTCCATCCGCCGCGGAGAAGTTCGCCTGCACGAACTGGTCGCCAAGTACGGAGCCCCTCGCGTCGCGTCGAACATGCGCGCGCTTCAGGATTACAGCGAGCGGATGATGCGCGCCGCGATCGCCAAATTGAAACCCGGCACCTATCGATTCGAAGACTGCCTGGATAGCGACGGCATTACGCCGCGTCCCGTGTGGATTCGCGTCGCGATCACCATCGATGCCGATTCCGCGACCGTGGATTTCACCGGCTCCGATCCGCAGGCCGCGGGTCCCGTCAATGCCAATTACGCAGTCGCGCTCGCCGCGACCATGTACGTTTTCCGTTGCCTGGTCGAAGAAGAAATCCCGTATACTGCGGGCATTCTGCGCCCGATTCGCGTGATCGCGCCTGAAGGAACTGTGGTGGCCGCGCGCGCGCCCTCCGCGATGGCGGCCGGGAATGTGGAAACCTCGCAGCGCATCACCGACACCGTGCTGGGCGCTATGGCGAAGGCCGCGCCCGATCGGATTCCCGCTGCGAGTGCCGGCACGATGAACAATTTAAGTTTCGGCGGCGAATCCGGCGGCGGGCCGTTCGCGTATTACGAAACCATCGCAGGTGGCATGGGCGCCTCCCCGCGGGGCGATGGATACAGCGCGACACACACGCACATGACCAACAGTTGGAACACGCCGATTGAAGCGTTCGAGCACCAGTATCCTTTGCGCATAGAAAGCTATCGCATCCGCAAAGGCTCGGGAGGTGCGGGCAAACATCGCGGAGGCGATTCCATCGTCCGCGAATTCCGTTTTCTAGCCGACGCCGAAGTGACGATTCTTTCTGATCGACGCGAGCGCGGTCCTTATGGGCTGGCGGGCGGCGAAGCGGGCAAGCCCGGAAAGAATACGTTGGTACGCGGCGCGCGAGCGATTGAGCTGAAAGCGAAGACGCGCTTCGATATTCATGCGGGCGAGGCGCTGCGCATCGAGAGTCCCGGCGGCGGAGGCTGGGGCAAGAAAACCACAGACTGATGTCTGTTCCATCCCCACAAGACATCCGCAACAAGATGGCATAGGCTTTGGCCTGTGAGTTCCTGTCAATGCGCTAGCGACTTCTTCACCCTCTCCTGATACTCCGCCGCCTTCGCCATCACCGGCCCTGGATCGATCGTTACTATCTTCTTGTCTCGCACAATTACGCGCCCGTTCACCATCACATCGGAGACGTCGGACGCCTTCAACGCGTACACCAGTTGCGAATAGACGTTGTAGATCGGCACGCCGTGCGGCTGATCCAGGCGAATGGCGATCACATCCGCGCGCTTGCCCTTTTCAATCGAGCCGATCGTCGATTCCAGGTGCAGCGCGCGCGCTCCCGTAATGGTCGCCATTGCGAACGCCGTCTCCGCGGGCAGCGCCTGTGGATCGAGGGTCGTCACCTTTTGCAGCTTCGCCGCCAGGTCCATCTCCTCCATCATGTCGTGATCGTTGTTCGATCCCGCCACGCCGTCCGTGCCCAGCCCCATCGCGATTCCCAGCGACAAAATCTTCACCACCGGCGCGACCCCGCTCGCGAGCTTCATGTTGCTCGAAGGACAATGCGCAAGTCCTGTGCCGCGAGTCTTAAGAATTTTCATGTCGGCGTCATCCAGCCACACGCCGTGCGCCGCGACCGTCCAGCCGCTCAATACTCCCAGCGATTCCAGGGCCGCCGTGGGCGTCTTGCCGCGCTTCGCCAGCGCCTCGTCGTTTTCATGCTTCGTTTCCGAAAGATGAATCACCAAAGGCTTCTTGTACCGATTCGCAAGCGCGCGGCACGACTTCAGAACATCGTCCGGCACGGTATAAATCGCATGCGGAGCCACCGCTGGAACAATCAGCGGATCGTTCGCGAACGTCTTGAAAAAGTTTTCCGTGCCCGCCAGTGTCTCCGCCGGAGACTTGTAATCCGGGGCGGGGAAGCCGATGACCGTCTGGCCCAGCACGCCGCGCAGTCCCACTTCCTTCGTCGCTTCGGCCACCGTATCCTCGAAATAATACATGTCGGTATACGTCGTGGTTCCCGAAAGCGCCATCTCGATTGTGGCCAGGCGCGTCCCCCAGCGCACGAATTCGCGATCCACGTTGCGCGCCTCGGCCGGAAAAATAAATTTCTCCAGCCAGTCCTGGAGTTTCATGTCGTCGGCGACGCCCCGGAATAACGACATTGCCGCGTGGGTATGCGTGTTGATCAGGCCCGGCGCCAGAATCGCATCGGGCCGATCCACTCGCTGCTTCGGCTGATAATCTTTATCGATCTGCGCCCGGGTGCCGGCCGCGACAATATGGTCGCCGGTAATGGCGATCGCGCCGTTCTCGATCACGCGATGCTGCGGGTCCATCGTGACTACGTAGCGCGCCGACCAAATCGAGTCGACCGCCGCGGCGTGCAACGTGCACACGCAAAAAAAACTACAGAAAAGACGCATCGAAAGCCCTCGGAAACAGCTCTTTCATGCGCAGCGTCTCACATTTGCCCCGCGGATTTACCAGCGTGACTTCGATATCGCCGCAGAATTCCCACAAAATCTGGCGGCACGCGCCGCACGGGGGCGTTAGCGTTTCGGTATCGGCCGCGACCGCGATGCGCCGAAATTCGCGCACTCCTTCTGAAATCGCTTTGAACACGGCCACCCGTTCGGCGCAAACCGTCAGGCCGTAGGTCGCGTTTTCCACGTTGCAGCCGGTATGGACCCGGCCGGTGGAATCCTCCAGCGCCGCCCCGACTGCAAAATGCGAATAAGGCGCGTGCGCATGTCGACGCGCGGCCAGTGCGGCCGCGAGCAATTCCGTCATGCCTTCTACCTTACAACAGCGATGCCGTCAGGTTTTCAAATTTCGCCGGTGTGACCAGATGGAATCGGAGGTCGAGCGCGGTGAACGATCGCAGCGTCGCGGTCATCGCGGATGTCGGCAGGTTTGCGCTCGCCAGAAAGAGGCTCCCCTCGTCCACCCGGAACGGCAGCACGCCCCATTCGCGGACCACGTGTTCCGGCAGCGTGCGCGCGGTGTGCGCCGGCACCTGCCCGGGCTCGACGCGGCTGATGGGCAATCCCTGTTGGAAGCTCAGCGCTTCATACAAGGATTCGTCGCTCAATTGTCCGATCGACACCAGGTGTTGGCCTAATAAAACACCGGGCCGCAGCGACTCCAGCGCGTCCTTCAGCGCGTGTGCTGGAAGAACTCCGGAAGCCACCAGAATTTCGCCGAGCCGGCGTTTGTGCGCCAGCAGAGCCGCGCGATTTGGATAGGTATGATCGGTCTTCAGCCATTTGAGCGGACGTTTTCGCGTCCGCGCCAGCGCGTACCGGCCCAGCGCATTGAAGGTCGCGGTCGCGTTCAGGGCATTCGCGTACACCGCGCGCACCGGCACGCCGAGCGCGAACAAAACTCCGTAGACACGCGTCACACACGCCATTCTCACCGCGATACGCACGCACTGGATGGAAAACGTCGCCCAGCACAGCCAGGTGGAAAGAGGCGTGATTCGCTGCCAGATTGCGGTCGCCAAGCCGTAAACAAAAATCAGATTCGCGAGCAGACTCAGCGGATTTGTCAGCAGACCCTTGCGGTCGCGCCACAGCCAGTACACTTCGCCGGGCTTGCCCTTCCAGCCGTGCCTCTCCCAAGTCTGGAGCGCGATCCCCATCACCCAGCGCGTCCTCTGCCGCATCGCCGAGCGCCACTGTTGAGGAAAATATTCCCGCGTCGCGACCCAGTCCTTCGAGCCCATCGGATGCACCAGGGGAACGAACGTCTGCGAACATCCCAGGCGGAAAAGGCGGAGCCCGTTTTCGTAATCCTCCGTCAGCGCCTCCGGTTCGAAAATCTTGTTCGACGCCGACCGCGCCAGTTTATCCAACGCATCGCGACGGTATCCGGTGCCCACGCCGGAGCTGGGCACGAACCCTCCCAGCATCGGACGCACCGCCATGTCGCGCGTATGATACTCGGCGAATTCGTCGCAATAGACGCCGTGCGTCAACGCGAAAAACGGCGTGTGCAGCGCCAGCACCGGTATCTGGATAAAATCGAATCGCGCGGCATAATAGTTGATCCAGCGCAGCTCCTCGGGATGGATAATATCCTCCGCGTCGTGCGTCACGATGATGTCGAAACGCTTGCCGGTTTCCTCCTCATGCAGGATGAGCCGCTGATAAATCCAATTCAGGCAGTCCGCTTTTGAAGTGGGTCCCTCGTGCGGACAGAGCGCCATGTGGACATTGGGAAACCGGTCTGAGACGGATCGCACAGCGTCCTGCGTCAAGTCGTCATTTGGATATGCGCCCGCGAAAAAATGATAATCCGGGTAGCGAATCGAGGCCAGATTGTGTTCCAGCATCCGCCCGATAACTTCATGCTCATGCCAGAGAGGGACCAGGATCGCGATGGTCCTCTGCGGCGCCGCCTCCAACTGCCGCGGTCCAGGCGGAAACATGCGCGCCTCCGGCTTCCATTTCCCGCGCAGCCAGGAAAATGCCCACGCCGCATCGATCGCCAGATCGTCCAGTCCGCTCACCAGAATCGCGAACGCCAGAGGCGCCAGTATCCACAACACGGCGTGATCGAGCGATTGAAACGTCACTGGTGAAGTAGTGCGAAATCGCCTTCACTACTCTCTACCTGGTTACGCAAAAACTCGATAGGATAGCTGCTATTTCACGCAAAGACGCAGAGGTCGCAAAGAACCCGAGGAAAAATCTTCGCGAGCTTTGCGCCTTTGCGTGAAAGACTCCGGCGGTTTTTGCTTCGAACTTCAGAGGCGGGACACTACGCGAAATGATTCAGAGGACCCGATCCTCGTCCCAAGCCTGGATTGCTCCGAATCGCTTCAGTTACGAACGTTTTCGCCAGCCATACCGCTTGCACCAGGCCCACGCCCTTCGCCAGTTCCGCCGTAACAGCCGCCGAGTAAGTACAGCCGGTTCCATGAGTGTGCCTCGTATCGACGCGCGCCGTCGAAAACTCGCGCACCTCGCCGTCCTCCAGATACAGCAGGTCGAGCGCATCCCCTTCCAGATGCCCTCCTTTGATCAGGACGTTCCGCGCGCCCATCCCGATCAGAACCTCTGCCGCGCGGCGCATCGCATCGCGGCCATCGACCTTGAATCCAACCAGCTCCGTCGCCTCGTCGAGATTCGGCATCAGCAAATACGCCCGCGCGATTAATTTTTCGAACGCCGAAGCCTCACCCAACCGGGCGCCCTGTTTCGAAATCGTCACCGGATCCACCACCAGAGGAAACGCGAACTCCTTCGCCGCCTCGGCGATCGCCTCAATCACAGCGGCGCTTCCCAGCGCCCCGGTCTTTGCCGCGCGCGGCGGAATATCGGCCAAAACCGTCCGGATCTGTGCCAGAACAAGCTCGGGCGCTAACGTTTCGACCCGTTCGAGCGTCACCGTATTCTGCACGGTGATCAACGTCACCACCGCCTCGCCATAGACGCCGAATCGATAAAACGTCTTGAGGTCGGCCTGCAAACCCGCGCCTCCGCTGGGGTCCGATCCGGCGATGGTCAGGGCCACGGGCAGCACACTTCAAAGTTACTGGAATGTGAGGCTCCCCGTGTTCGCCACTCCGGCCGCGTTGGTCAGCGTCACTGTTATGCTGCCGATCGTCGCGACGCTACCGATCACAGGAAATGACACCAGGGCCTGAAACGCGCTGCCTGCCGATTTGCCTCCGTAGTAAGTCTTGAATGTCGACGTAAAATCGGCGCCCACGGCACTGCCGATCGCGTTCCCGCTGATATCGAAAAAAGAAAACGACATCGCGCCCGCGGAGTATGTATTGTCCGCGCCCGTAATCGTGATGTCCAGAAAACCGGTGCGTTCCTTCGACGCACTGGTCGAATCGATCATCACCTTGGCGCCCGCAATCGTGAATTTAATCGACGGAGGATTGCCCGTCATCGCCGCCGCCGTGGTCAGAGTGAAGGCGATCGTGCCCTCCGTCGTCCCCGTCTGAAAAGTAGCCGAGCCTTGCCCGTTCAAGAGCGCAGTAGTCGAACCTGGCGACACGCTGAACGGAATTGTGCGCGACCCATTGGCTAGAAACACGATCTCCGAATCGTCCGTCACCACCGCCGTCGCCGGCGTGAACGTGAGATTCACATATCCCGTCGCTGCAACCGGCGAGCCTCCCGGAATCGTCACCGTCAACACGCCCTGCTGCGCGCTCGAATAAGACGCGGAATCGAACTGGAACGCCGGCGTCGGCAGCAACGCCTGTTGCCCTGTTCCGCTCATCGCGAACGACTGCGGTCCGATGACTAAGGTGCCCGAATATGCGTTCGCCCCCGGCGGCGTGAAGTTTACTGAGAAGGACACGGATTGCCCCGGCTGAAGCGTCAACGGCAGTGTAACGCCGTAAGGTCCGGTGAATCCCAGCCCGTTGACGACGATGCCCGCCACCGTCACCGCTTGCGGATTCAGGTTCTGAAGCGCGAATGTGCAGGGCACGGAGCTGCCCACTGTGACGTTCCCCCAATTGAAAGGTACGCCGCTGCTGCAACCCGCTCCGCTGGTCAGCGTAGGCGCAGTCACACCCGACCCATAAAGGATCGCCGAAATCCCTCCCGAAGCCGCGGTTATCGTGAGGTTCGCCGGAAAAGTTGCCGTCGAGGTCGGCGTAAAGGAAACCCACACGTTCATCGCCTGCGTAACAGTCGAGTTTGCGGGAATCACCACCGGAAAGTGCGGTAGAGGATACGCGAAGCTAAATCCCGTGCCGCCCAATGTCACACCAGTGACGGAAATCGGCGCGCTGCCGATATTGTAAATCTGGAACTGCGTGCTCGACGTCGTGTTGATCGCGACCTGGCCGAATTGATACGACGATCCGACGCTGGTCTCCGTCGTGCCCGCCACCGCAAACAGCGCGAGCTGCGCCTCCGCCGCGAAGGGCAGCAGCGCGATGAGTAGCAGCGTCCTCATTGCTGCGCCCCAGGAAGTTGGAACAACATCTCGCGCCCCTTCTCCACTCGCAACGCATAATCGACTCCGCCCGCGCGAACCTGCAAATAACCCGTGGCCATTCGCGAGAATCCGGTCACGTGCGCCAGCGGAATTCGCACTTCGCGAATCACGATCTCCTCGCGAGTCGCATACACCACGCCGCCCGCGATCAACATTACCGGACCCGCCGAGCGCGGTAGTGAATCCAGCACGCTCCCATTCGCGTCGACGATCCAAACTCCACTCGCTCGCCGCACCGCGAACTCAATCGATCCCGAATTCGCGCGGATCGACAGCACCTCGCCATCGACGCTCGAATCGATCGAAGTAAGCATGCCGTTCGCCCACTGCTCGAGCTGCCGCGATTGCGGGAACCACACGAAGGCCGCGTCGCCATCGAACGCGAACAAAGCCGGCCCCGGCGGAGCCGCAACCGATCCCGCAGCCGACACGATACTCGCCTCCGTCTTCGCCAGGCAAAAAGTCTTCGAGCATCCAGACGATAGAACGCCCGCGATTTCCGCATCGCCCACAGCCACGCTAGCCGCGATCCCGTAAACCGTGCGCACGGCCCCATTGCCGTCCAGCATTTTCCCCAACTGCGGACGATCAATTTGTCCCCAGGCGCAAACGCCGAGAGCAAACGTAATCAATATTTTCATGGCGCCCCCACGACAATCGACGGAATGCCGATAGTAGTCGGCGTCACGGCCGGACCCACAGGCGTGGATTTACCGCGCAGCGCCGTCGCCGCCACCACTGCCACGGCCGCACCCGCCACCGCCGCGGTGATCCATAACCACTTGTGATTTTTCCCCAGCTTGAGAGGCGACGTCGACCCGCTCTCCGAAGTCGCCGTCAGCTTCGACAGGTAAACCGCGCAAACCGTGCCCGCCCGAGCCTGACCTTTTACCGCCGTGATGCGTATCTCGAATGATCCCTCGGTTCGATTCCACTGCATCCCCCACGCCGACGCTTTTCCGTCCGCCTTGGACATCGTGATTTCCGTGCGCGACCCGTTCGCGAACGCGCCGCTCGGACCCTCGTCTGGCAGACGGAAGCTAACCGACGCGGCTTCAATCGGTTTCCCCGTTTCGTCCGTGACTTGCACGGTCACCCCGCGCGTCGCCCGGCCTCCCAAAGGGTAAGCGACCCCTTCCCCTTCAAGAACCCGGATTTGCAGAATTGCCGGACTTGTGTCCGCCGGTCCATCCTGCATTAATATAGATGCGAGTAAGACTATTACTTTGGTACCCACGGGAAGTAAGTGCGTGGATAGGGGAAATACTCTCATGGGGATACGCGGCTCTTGGGAGTATGTGTTTTAATGAGAAGAAGAGGGAATGTCGGACACATCTTTTAAAGTACGCCGTGCCACTAAGGGCATCACCCGGTGGCTCCGTGAAAGGCGCTTGGTTTTAAAAGGGGCTCTCAGCACGGACCATCCGATCATGGCCCACATTATCCCCATCCGCCGTTGCAACCTATCTTGCACATACTGCAACGAATACGACGATTTTTCGCCGCCCGTCCCGAAGGAGATGATGATCCAGCGGATCAACCGCCTGGCCGATCTGGGTACCAGCATTCTTACCCTTTCCGGCGGCGAACCAATGTTGCACCCGGATCTCGACGAGATCATCGCCGCCATGCGCCGCCGCGGTGTTATCGCCGGTATGATCACTAACGGCTACCTGCTGATGCCGGACCGGATTAAGCGCCTGAACCAAGCCGGTCTCGACCACATGCAGATCTCGATCGACAACGTGAAGCCAGACGACGTTTCGAAAAAGAGCCTGAAGGTACTGGACAAGAAGTTGCAAATGCTCGCCGAGCACGCCGAATTTCACGTCAACATCAACTCGGTAGTCGGCGGAGGCATTCATGATCCCAACGACGCCCTGGTCGTCGGCCGCCGCGCGATCGAGCTCGGATTTTCCGCCACAGTAGGAATCATTCACGATGGCGACGGCCAGCTCCGTCCCTTAGGCGAGCAGGAACGCGCGGTGTATCACGAAATGAAGGCGATGGAGAATCGCCATTTCGCGCGCCTCAATTTTTTCCAGGACGCGATCGCGCAAGGCAAGCCGAACAACTGGCGCTGCCGCGCAGGCGCCCGCTACATGTACATCTGCGAAGACGGACTGGTCCACTACTGCTCGCAACAGCGTGGATACCCCGGCACGCCTCTCGAAAAATATACTGTGGAAGACATCCGCCGAGAATACCTGACGGAAAAATCGTGTGCCCCGTATTGCACAGTAAGCTGCGTGCACTACGTGTCGTACTTCGATTTCTGGCGAGGCAAACAAACCATCCGCCAGGAAGTGCCCGAACAGCATCACGAAAAGCTGGTTAAGATCCAGTCGGCTAAATAACTCCTTTTCTAAACAATAGATTAGTATCGGGAGCGCTCCCTTTAGCTGCTAGTTTCTGTTCCCACAGCGGAGAAGCTCGCTTCGTAACCCGCAACGAGCTGGGGCCAGACATTGACTGGCGGCAATCCAACGCACACAGACCCGTATCGAGGAGGTTGCTAGCATTTCCCCTACTGGTCGATCTGGCTCTCCGTCAGAAGAGCGCACAGACTCCTTGCTTAGAAGATAAGGGCAGGGTGTGGGGGTAGAGGCTGGTGAAAACGGTAAGCGGCTGAGGATAGGGGAAATATGGTCGCGAGCGGAGGTGCGATTACGTGTTGGGGTGCTTCGCCGGCTTGGCTTGCTGGTCCCGTACCGAGGAAGCGAAGGGGGCCCGCGCATTGTAACTCAAGGTGACCATACACCAAGGGCGTGGAATCCTGGCCGAGTAGCAACGAGGGGACGTGGTTGAAGAAATGTTATGTTCGTTAAGAATTACGAACTTTCCATCGAATGCTTAGGGGATGCGGTGTCAAAGAAAAGGCCAATTCAGTTCGAGTTCGGGGATACTGAGGAGTCTAGGACGTTCTTTGGTAGGCACCCGCTATTTTTCGGCGCGTTTCAGCGCTTGGCTGAACTCAGCAATGCCGGGCTCGGCCCTCGAGCACCGTCCTCGAAGCTTGAAGATGTTTGCCATCGACTGGGCAATACCTGTCGCAACGATTTTCTCAGCATACTCTTCCTTGTTGTCAACGGATACGGACTCGCCGCGACACAACTTCTTCGGGGCATGTACGAGCGCTCCGTCACCCTTGCCAACCTTATCAAGCATCCCGATAAAGTGGAGCGTTTTATCCAGTATGCCGCGGTCGTGGAGTACAGACTCGTCCAAGAGGCGCGCAAACTTTTCAGCGATGAGCAAATCAATGCTGCGTTCAAGGCAAACTCTATTGAGGAGGTTCAGGAGAACTTCGACAAGTTCAAAGTGCCGTTCCTCCGCAAAGGCGGAAAGAAAACAACACCAACCTGGGACGTTGATTTCGCTTCGCAGGTTCGGGAACTCGGATCACCTTTTACGGATTACTATCTGTCGGCCTATCTTATGCCTAACAGCCACGTCCACGCCACGCTTACGTCGATCATGCTCCCGGAAGAACGTCTGCCGCCAGAGGTTCAAGCCGACCTGACTTTGATGATGGCTCATATACTTTTTCTTAAAGTCCTCGATCTTCATGGGGGTCTTTTTGGCCTCGCGCACAAAGGCGCCCTCGAAGCGTGTAATCAAGATTTCTACGAATTGTGGTTAGGCTCTCGTTCCCCTCAGGGCGCCTCAAGTTCCGAAGACGCGTTATGAGAGGCCCAGTGTCCGAAGGAGGCGTGAGCTTCAACGTGCGATTTGGCAAGCCTTTGGAGTTGGCCATACAAATCGCAGAAACAAAAGGCAACGGCCCGGGCCTTCCCATCCGAGGCCGCCGAGCCATCCAATATGGTATAGTCAGTCGTAACAAGCATGCTCCCTCAGCTAGATCTCGACTCCAAGTCGACCATTCCTCTTTACCGGCAACTCCATGAGCAGATTCGTTCTGCGATTCTTGGAGGCCGGATGGAGCGTGGCGAGAGGATTCCGCCTACTCGGGAATTGGCTCAGTCCATTGGGTTGAATCGGGCGACCATTACGGCAGCCTTTGATGTTTTAGAGTCCGAGGGCCTGATTCGCCGCGAGGTGGGACGAGGCAGTTTCGTTACCGGCTCCGTCGAGCAAATCGAAACCATCAGTTTTTCGGCGTCCCGGCCTTCCGAGATCATGTTTCCGCTCGACGAATTTCGCGTCACTTGCCGCGAGGTGATCGATTCCGATGACGCGGCGGCGATCCTTCAGCTCGGGCCGGCTGGGGGCTATGGCCCTTTGCGGCGTCATTTATTAGAGGAAGCGAGAAGGCGCGGCGCGGCTGGTGAGAATGACGACATTCTGGTTACCAGCGGATGCCAGCAGGCCTTCGATCTGATTCAGCGCGTGTTGGCGGCGAACGGCGAAACGGTGCTGATTGAAGATCCTGTTTATCCCGGTTTGCGCAACGCGTTTCTGCGCGGCGGAGCCCGTGTGATCGGCATGCCTGTGGGGCGCGAGGGAGTCGACGTCGATAACCTGGGCTCGCTGCTCGAAAAAGAGAAGCCCCGGCTGATGGTGTTGACGCCGAATTTCCAGAATCCTACGGGGTCGACTCTGCCGGTCGAGTCGCGGCGCATGATTCTAACGCTGGCGAAACGCGCGGGCGTGATCGTGGTCGAGAACGATTTGTATGGCGAACTAAGATACGTGGGCACGGAGATTCCATCGCTGAAGAGGCTCGACGAAGCGGGCGAGACGATTCTGCTGGGAAGCTTTTCGAAGGTCGCGTTTCCGGGGCTGCGCGTCGGCTGGGCTATCGGGCCCCGGCACATTATCGCGCGCTTGACGGAGGCGAAGGAGGCGAGCGATTTGCACTCCGATCAGCTTTCGCAGGCGGTTCTGCTGCGGTTCGCAGAGTCGGGGCGGTTGGCCGCGCATCGCGAGAAGATGTTAACCGCCGGAGATCTTCGGTTGAAGGCGACGCTGGCCGCGTGCGGCAAAGAACTGCCGCTAGGGTCGAACTTCACCAAGCCGGAAGGCGGCATGAATGTTTGGGTGGAGCTGCCGAAACCTCTGGACGCATCGGAGCTGGCGACCCGAGCGGAGCGCGAGAATGTCAGCTTCCTGCCGGGCCGTTATTTTGCGGTGACCCGTCCGCAGATTCACGGATTGCGATTGAGTTTTGCGGGGTTGACGCCGGAAAATATCCGGTATGGACTTTCCGTCTTGGGGTTGATTTTCCGGACGGAGCAACAGCGAGCGCAGAGTAAACAGAGAGGCGAGCCAGCGCCTGCACTTGTATAAAAAGGAGCGATGCACATGTACCTATCTGAGGAGTTCCGATTGAAGGTCGGATTGGCGGAGATGCTGAAGGGCGGCGTCATTATGGACGTCACCAATGCGGAGCAGGCGCGGATTGCGGAGCAGGCGGGCGCATCGGCTGTGATGGCGCTGGAACGCGTGCCTTCGGACATTCGCAAAGAAGGCGGCGTGGCGCGCATGGCGAATATCCGCATCATGCGCGACATCATGAAAACCGTGTCCATTCCGGTGATGGCCAAGGCTCGTATCGGGCACTTCACCGAAGCCCTCATCCTTCAGGAGATGGGCGCCGATTACATCGACGAGAGCGAAGTGCTGACGCCGGCCGATGAAGAGCATCACATCGACAAGAAGACCTATAAAGTTCCGTTCGTCTGTGGAGCGCGCAACTTGGGCGAGGCTCTGCGGCGCATCGCGGAAGGCGCGGCGATGATCCGCACCAAGGGCGAGGCGGGGTCGGGCAATATCGTCGAAGCGGTGCGGCACATCCGGACCATCGTGAAGGAGATGCGGCAGCTCACGGTGCTCGGCAAAGAGGAGCTGGTGCACGAGGCGAAGGGTCTCGGCGCGCCGCTCGAATTGGTGGAGTGGGTCGCGGCCAATGGAAAACTGCCGGTGCCGAATTTCTCGGCGGGCGGAATTGCCACGCCGGCCGATGTGGCGCTGGTCATGCAGTTGGGCGCAGAAGCGGTATTCGTCGGCAGCGGCATCTTCAAATCCGAAGATCCTGAGGCTCGGGCAAAGGCGGTGGTGAAGGCGGCGACGTATTATAAGGACCCCGTCAAGCTGCTCGAAGCCTGCGAAGATTTGGGCGAGCCCATGCGCGGCCTCGATGTATCGAAGCTGCCGGAAGGCGAATTGATGCAGACCCGGGGCTGGTAGCCACTTGCGTGGCGGCCATGGCGCCTGCGGCGCAGGGCAGAGAGAGACGCGATGAAAACTGTCGGGATACTTGCGTTGCAGGGCGATTTCGAGGCCCATTCGAAAGCCATCGAAAAGGCGGGCGGACGGGCGATCGAAGTCCGCACGCGGGAGGAAATGGCGCAGTGCGATGGGCTGATTCTGCCCGGAGGCGAGAGTTCCACGATGCTCAAGCTTCTGGAGTACGAAAATCTGCTGGAGCCTCTGCGCGAGTTCGGCGAAAAGAAGCCGATTTATGGGACCTGCGCGGGTGCGATTCTGCTTGCTAAAGGAGTGTCGCATCCAGCCCAAAAAAGTCTTGGGCTGATGGATATCGATGTCGAGCGGAACGCCTATGGCCGCCAGATCGACAGCCGCATCGCGAAGCTCGATTTGAAGGGGGAGAGCGCGTTCGAGGCGGTGTTCATTCGCGCGCCGATTATCCGCAGGGCAGGGGCGGGAGTCAAGGTGCTGGCGAAGTATAACGGCGATCCGGTGTGGGCGGAGCAGGGACGCCACATGGTGACGACCTTTCATCCCGAACTGACCGGCGATGCGCGCGTGCACCAGCGCTTTCTAGAAAAGCTATAACGAACCGATAAGAGGTTCATGTATGAATCGCGTTTTTACGACGCGGACTTGAGCGGCAGTGACGCCGCCGGCGTGGAGTTCTATCACGCCCGTCTGCACCACTCGAAGCTGGTGAAGCTGAAGGCGAGGGACGCCAACTTCACGGGCGCGAGAATCGACCATTGCGATTTTTCGGAAGCAGAGCTGGCAGGCTCGAATTTCTTCCGGGCGGAAATGACCGAGTGCATTTTTCGGGGCGCGGACTTGCAAAACTGCGATTTTCGCGAAGTGCGGATGCGCGGCGGGGATTTTCGAGGCGCAAATCTGCGCGGGTCAACAGGATTGACAGCTAGGCAGATCGCGCAAGCAATGACCGACCACAGCACGACATTGCCTACTTTCCAGGTGTAATCACCTTCACCCCAGGAGGAAGTTTTAGCTCGAAGTCCGACGCGGGAAGAGGCGTGTCGGAGGTGGTGCGTACCACCTCGTCGGAAAACTGGAAAAGCTTGTAATCCTTGCCGGAGAGGACTTTTTCCTGAACGGGATTCGCTCCACCATCGGGGAACCAGAGTTGAATGACGCTGAAAAGCTTCTTCGCCTCGTCGGACTTGGGTTTCAGATCGATGCGAGTGGTCTTGGCGGTCCCGATGGTTTCGGTCGGGCCGAGCGAAACGTCGTAGGTCTTCTGGAGCTCTGCCTTGGTGGTGCCGAAACCGACCAGCAGGAGCAGATCCGCCGACTTGGTGTACTTGCGTGTATCGAATACGTCGACTTCATTGGCCTTCGGATAGTAAATCTTGACGGTGTTTCCCGACATCCACACTTTGCGCGCGTCCCGCCCGGTGAATTCGGCCAGCAGCACGACGGTCTTGCCCTGCTTGCTCATTTTGAACGTCCCGTCTTCCGCGCTGGTATCGGAAAGAACGTCGGTATAGTCGACATGATGGACGCCCGCGGTGAGTGAACGGAATTTCAGCGCGGCCTGATCCATGCGGTTGAGAACATTTTCGAGCGAGTCCGCCCGCGCGAGCGATCCTGCCAGCGCGAGGATGAAGTAGGCGCGCTTCACGGTTTCGTGTAGGCCATATAGCCTTCGAGTTCCTGTTCGTCGTTGAAGATCGGATCGACGCTCAGGATCCTGGTGTGGGTCTTATATTTCGCGTTCACAGCGGCCGACGCTTTCCCGAGCATTTCGGATTCCGGGACGCCGGTAAGCACCTGCGGATCGATCCAGAATCCATTGCGGACGATGTTCACGCTGGCGGCCTTCGGCTGATCGTGGAAGATGGTTTTCGGCGTTACGAAGATAAAGGCCAGAATCAAACCGACCATCACATCGTACTGCCAACTGCCTCGTGGGAAGTCCCAAAAAATAAAGCGCTTGATTGCACCCATCGATCTCAGTCTATCACCGTGCCGCGATTTCCCACCGTTGCCGGAAGGATACACGTGCGCCGAGCCCTCCTTATGTACCAAAATAGAAGAGTCTCGCGTCTAAAGTTGCCTGGGAGTGTGTTTTGTATTCAAGATTGAATTCATCGCTGGGGCTGGCTTTTGTGTTTGCCGCGTTCGCTGCCGCCCAGCCGCAGTATCTGGTTACGACCATTGCCGGCGGATCGGTTCCTCCGACACCCGCGCCCGCGCTATCGACGGGCATCACGCAGCCGCAGCGCGTCACTGTTGACGGCAATGGGAACGTGTACTTCACAGCGTCGAACGCGGTATTCAAAATGTCGGGCGGAACGCTGACCCTGATCGCGGGCACCGGACGCATGGGCTATGCGGGCGACGGCGGTCCGGCGACGCAGGCTCTGTTCAATAATCCGCAGGGCATCGCGGTGGACGGTTCGGGCAACATTTATGTCGCCGACACGGGGAACAGCGTGGTCCGCATCATTACGCCGAACGGTTTTATCAATTTGTTTGCCGGCAACGTGTTTGGAGGCGTGCCGCAACCGGGCTGGAGCGGGGACGGCGGACCCGCTATCGGCGCGGCGCTCGATCTGCCGGTAGGAATGGCGGTGGACAGCTCCGGCAACCTCTATATCGCCGACTCGGCGAATAATGCGATTCGCGAGGTGACCGCGGGCGGGAACATTCAAACCATCGCGGGCCTGGGTCCGACGGCGCCGGGATTCGCCGGTGACACACAGGCGGCCGTGGCAGCCAATCTTAACGGACCGCTCGACGTCGCGGTGGATTCGAAGAGCAACGTCTACATCGCCGACACGAACAACGCCAACGTGCGTATGATCACCGCCTCGACGGGCACGATCAACACCGTTGCCGGAAGCACGGCGGTCGTATCGGGCGCGGTGGTCCTCGCCTTCGGATACATGGGCGATGGAGCGTCGGCGATTCTGGCGGAGCTTGCCGGACCGGCGGGCGTGGCCATCGACTCTGCGGGCAACATTTATATCGCCACCTACGCCGACAATCGCATCAGGAAAGTTGACACCAAGGGGAACATCTCGACTTTCGCCGGCAACAGCGGGTATGGATTCGCCGGCGACGGCGGGCCGGTGCTTAACGCGCAGCTTGCCTCGCCGCGGGGCATCAGTCTCGATTCATCGGGCAATCTTTACCTGGCGGACCGCTGGAATAACCGCATCCGCAAAATTGCGGGCGGCACGATCTCGACGATCGCGGGCAACGGGCAAGCGAATTTCGGCGGCGACGGAGGGGCTGCGACCAGCGCACAGTTGAGCTACCCGAACGGTATCGCGGTGGATCATACGGGCAACATCTACATCGCGGACCTGCTGAATAATCGGGTGCGCATGGTGACGCCTACAGGCACGATCAGCACCTATGCGGGCAACGGAATTCCAGGATTCGGAGGCGACGGCGGCGCAGCCACCAACGCGCAGTTGAATCAGCCTTCGGGTCTGGCGATCGATTCGTCGGGGAATTTGTACATCGCGGATTCAAACAATGCGGTGGTGCGCATGGTGAATACGCAGGGCGTCATTTCCACCGTGGCGGGAACGGGCGGCGTCGGAGGATATTCGGGCGACGGCGGCGCGGCTACGAAGGCGACTCTGCTGGCTCCCATTGGCGTGGCGGTGGATTCGTCAAGCAACATCTATATCGCGGACTATTACGGCTGGATCCGCGAAGTGAACGCTTCGACCGGCGTGATTTCGACCATCGCGGGCAACGGAACAAACGGCTACACGGGCGACGGCGGCTCAGCGACCTCGGCGCAATTCTACAATCCGATTGGCGTGGCCGTGGATAGCTCCGGCAATGTGTATGTGGCCGATTCGGGCAACGGAGCGGTGCGTATGATCTCGAATGGGACCATCTCGACCATCGGGGGCACAGGGATTTTGAGCTACACGGGCGACGGCGGTCCGGCGGCGCTTGCGCAATTCAGCGCGATCAGCAGCATCGCGGTGGATGCGCAGGGCAACATCTACGTGGCGGACACGAACAACAACGCGATCCGTCTTTTCCCGTTAGGTGGAACCGTATCGACCGTTGCAGGCAACGGCATGCAAGGCTACACGGGCGATGGAGGAGCGGCGACGGTGGCGGAGTTGAATAATCCGCGAGGGGTAGCGGTGACTTCGTCGGGGAATGTGTATTTTACGGATACGGGGAATAACTCGGTTCGGCTGCTGACCCGGCAGTAAAAGACATAATTAGCCGCTGATGGACGCGGATGAACGCTGATAAGGCGACAGACCGCTCAGTCCACGCGGCGCAACAGTTGTGAGCGCTCTCTGCGGGTGGTAGGACCTTGGGATAGAGGGTCAGTCCCCATTTTTTCGCAGCTCGCTTGAGTTCTTCATTTGCATATGCATTGCATATACAAATGGAAGTTGGTGAGTTTTGAGTGGGATGAGCACAATCTGCGAAAGATTCGGGCTCATGGCATCCGGCGAGAGGAAGCCGAACAGGGCCCTTACGAATAATCCGATCCTGGCGTACGAACAACTCATTGAAGGGGAAATCCGCTTTATGTATTACTCCGAAACTGACGCCGGGCGGATGCTTGCGCTGATTCATACGGAGCGTGGAGACGAATTGCGTGTAGTGACCGCCTACGAACTGAGCGCCGCGCAGAAACGCGATTACTTGAGCAGGCGATTGCGAGGAGAATAGGGTGCCCAAGAAAACGATTGAGATGCCGAAGTTCAAAAATGAGAGCGACGAGGCGGATTGGTGGGCAAGCCGTACGGGCCGCGCTTATCTGCGGCGAAAGTCAAACGAGGCTCGGGCGAAGGGAATCAAGTTCGTGGGTTCGCGCCTGGTTGCCGAATTGAACAAGAAGAACACCATCCAAATCGCCCTCCGTTTACCCGAACCAGATATCAAGCAAGCTCGGATCATCGCTGCGCGAAGAGGGATCGGATATCAGACGCTTTTGAAAATGATCCTGCATGAGGGCTTGGAGCGGGAGGCTCGGCAGTCTTAGTGGGGCAGGTTCCCGACCTGCCAGAGCCGGAACGGCAAACAATATTGGCCGCTCTGTCCACGCGGCGCAGCAGCTCTGAGCATTCCCCATGGGGTTGTGGCGCCTTGGGACAGAGTAGTCAGTCCCCATTTTTTCGCGAGTTTGTTTATGCGTAGGGGCTACGAATTTGTGCTATGCGAAGAGCAGTCGGCCCTTCGGCTCTGGAATCGTGCGACCTAGCTCTTTGGCAGTCTCAATCCATTCGCCGATCACGACTTCGACGTTGGCAAGTGCTACCTGTCGAGTCGGGCCGTCGGCGGCGCATCCGGCGAGTTCGGGGACTTCGGCGATGAACGACTGGTCTTCGTCGCTCCAGTAGAGGATGATTTCGTGTTTGGTCATTCCTCTACTAGTCTAGGTCGGACGATGACTTTCGTATTTGGCTTCGCGAGGACGGCGAGCGGCTGCAACGCTCCGAACGTGTTCGGATTTCCTAGAGTTTGCGAGAGCGGTCTGAGCCTCTGGTTTTGATTGGCGGACCACCCTCGATCATGTAGCGCAGGTTTTCAGCTTCAAGCTTGACAAACCGGGCGCAGGCCGCAGGTCCCTCAGGAAAGCGCTCTTCGTTCCCACCGGGGTGATAGCCGACCACCCAGCCCGTTCGACGGGGCGACAAATAGTATCCGTATTTCGTCCTCTGATCCTCGGAGAGGACAAGCCATGGATGGATTAGATCGGGGCTGGCCTCGAAAATATCCTGGAGCAGTTGTTCAGTTATGGCGTCGTGGCCCTGGATGTAGCCAGAGGACTTCAGGAGATCGAGGATGGACCGATTGCGTAGGCGATAAAAATCTGAGGCCATGCGGCAGACCGCCTCGGCAATTTCCCGATTTTCCACAACTCAATAGTAGGCTCAGTCGTGGCGATTGGGAGGGCGGGTTGCTTGCGGGGGCTCGAAATAAAGCTCCAGGGGCTTCCTTCAAGTTCGCGGGTGCTTCTTCTTATGTCGCGCCTTGGCCGGCAATGTCAACCTCCAGGATTGGGATACGTACCAGTCCCTTCGCGCCATACTGTTGTGGCGAAGGGGCGATTCCTGTAGCTATTGTTGCAAAACGCGGACTGGGTTTGGCCGCCGCTGAACGCGGAATGAACGCCGATTATCGCTTCAAGAAATTGTTTACGGCTTCCGCCGCCTTCCGACCCTCCGCGATTGCCCAGACTACTAGCGATTGCCCTCGACGGGCGTCGCCCGCTGCGAAGATTCCGGGAATTGATGTCGCGTAACCGGTGGTTTCGATATTGCCCCGGGTGTCTAGTTTTATTCCGGTCTCTTCTAACAATCCTGAGCGGACGGGGCCGGCGAAGCCCATGGCTAGGAGGACCAGGTCTGCGTCTAGGACGATTTCTTGACCGGAATCTAGTTTCTTTAGATGAAGTTGTTTGACGTTGCCGGCTTCATCTCCAGTGAAGCGCGTTGTTGATGCCGACCAGTGGCGCTCGCCTCCTTCTTCGTGCGAGCTTTCGACTCGCAGTTGCAGGGGCCACAGGGGCCAGGGGGTCGAGGCGGCGCGGTTTTCGGGGGGCATCGGCATGATTTCCAGTTGCTTTACCGACGCTGCTTTTTGACGATGCGATGTGCCCAGGCAATCTGCGCCGGTGTCGCCTCCGCCGATGATGATTACGTGTTTACCGGTGGCAAGGATTTGATTTTCCACCGTTTCGCCTGCGATGCGCCGGTTTTGTTGGGGCAGGAAATCCATCGCGTAATGGATGCCTCGTAGATGCCGGCCTTCGATCGGCAGTTCGCGGGGTTGCTCGGCGCCCATCGTCAGCACTGCGGCATCGAACTTTTTCAGGTCGTCCGCGCGAACGTTCGCGTTGGTCACGAACTCGACGCCTTCCGCCGCAATCTGTTCCAGGCGGCGATCGATGGAGTGCTTCTCCATTTTGAAATCGGGGATGCCGTAGCGCAGCAATCCGCCTAAACGGTCGGCTTTTTCAAACAGCGTGACGCTGTGCCCGGCGCGCGCGAGTTGCTGCGCCGAGGCGAGCCCCGCGGGACCTGAGCCGACGACTGCGACGCGTTTGCCGGTGCGCTTTTGCGGAGGCTCGGGTTGAATCCAGCCTTGTTCGAACGCATGATCGATGATGGTGCGCTCGATCACTTTGATGGTCACCGGAGGCGCGTTGATTCCCAGCACGCACGCCGCTTCGCAGGGGGCGGGGCAGATGCGGCCGGTGAACTCGGGAAAATTGTTGGTGGCGTGCAAGGTGCGGACTGCTTCGCGCCAGCGGTCGCGATAGACCAGGTCGTTCCAATCGGGGATGAGGTTGTTGAGAGGGCAGCCGGTGTTGCAGAAAGGGACTCCGCAATCCATGCAGCGGGCGGCTTGGGTCTCGACTTTCGCGTCCTCGAAGTCCTGATAGATTTCGAAATAATCGTTGACGCGTTCTTCGATCGGGCGGCGAGTAGGGACTTCGCGCTCGTATTCCAGGAAGCCGGTTATTTTACCCATGGACGGCTTCCTTCCTGCGCTCGATGCCGAGCACGCGGCGATATTCGTGCGGGAAGACTTTTACGAATTTGGGCTGCATGAAGTGCCACTTATCTAAAATCCAGCCGGCGCGGGGACTGCCGGTTTCTTCGGCATGGCGGGCGATCCAGTAGCGCAGAGTTTCGATGTCTTTGGATTCGTCGAGGCGCTCCAGGTCGACGCTTTCGCGATTGCAGCGGGTTTTTTGAAACTCGCCGTTTTCGTCGAGCACGTAGGCGAAGCCTCCGGTCATGCCAGCGGCGAAATTCTTGCCGGTATCGCTGAGGCAGATGACGAGTCCTTTGGTCATGTATTCGCAGCCGTGATCGCCGACGCCTTCAACCACGGCGGTTGCGCCGGAGTTGCGCACCGCGAAGCGCTCGCCGGCGCGGCCGTTGAAGAAGGTTTCGCCCGAAGTGGCTCCGTAGAGAACTACGTTGCCGACCAGGATGTTATTTTCGGGCAGGAACGTCGAGGTGCGCGGCGGATAGACGATAATCTTGCCGCCTGACAGGCCTTTGCCGACGTAATCGTTGGCGTCGCCCTCGAGTTCGAGGGTTACGCCGGAGGTCAGAAACGCGCCGAAACTTTGTCCGGCTGAGCCTGTGAAGGAGAAGTGAATCGTGCCGGGTTCGAGGCCTTTCGATCCGTGCTTGCGCGCGATTTCGCCGGAGAGCATCGCGCCTACGGTGCGGTCGACGTTGCGGATGGGGAGTTTGAATTCGACCGGGGTTCCGTTCTCGATTGCATCTTTCGCGTAGCCGATCAGCTTGGCGTCGAGGGCTTGGTCGAGGCCGTGATCCTGAGCGACGGTGCAGCGGCGGCCAACGCGCGCGGGGACTTGCGGATTGAAAAGAATCTGCGAGAAATCGAGGCCCTTGGCTTTCCAGTGGTCAATGGCGGGGCGCATTTCGATCATGTCGGCGCGGCCGATCATTTCGTCCATGCGGCGGAATCCCATCTTGGCCATGTGTTCGCGAAGCTGTTCGGCGATGAAGAAGAAAAAGTTGATGACGTCTTCGGGGGTGCCTTGAAATTTCTTACGCAGGACCGGGTCCTGGGTCGCGATTCCTACAGGACACGTGTTGAGATGGCACTTGCGCATCATGATGCAGCCGAGCGCGACTAGAGGCGCGGTGGAAAATCCGAATTCTTCAGCGCCCAGCAGAGCGGCGATCGCGACGTCGCGGCCGGTTTGCAGCTTGCCGTCGGTCTGGACGATGATGCGGCTGCGGAGGTCGTTTAAGACGAGTACTTGTTGCGTTTCGGCGAGGCCGAGTTCCCAGGGAATGCCGGCATGCTTGAGCGAGGTGAGGGGCGATGCGCCGGTGCCTCCGTCATGTCCGCTGATGAGCACTACGTCGGCATGGGCTTTCGCGACTCCGGCTGCGACGGTGCCTACGCCCACTTCGGCGACCAGCTTTACTGAGATTCGGGCCTTCGGATTTACGTTTTTCAGATCGTAGATGAGCTGGGCGAGATCTTCAATCGAATAAATATCGTGATGAGGCGGGGGAGAGATCAGAGGCACTCCGGGGATCGAGTGGCGTACGCGGGCGATCGTTTCGTCCACTTTGTGGCCTGGCAACTGGCCGCCTTCGCCGGGCTTGGCTCCTTGCGCGATCTTGATTTGCAGGTCGTCGGCGTTGACCATGTAATTGGTGGTGACGCCGAATCGGCCCGAGGCGACTTGTTTGATGGCGGAACGCTTTTCGGTTCCGTAGCGGGCTTCGTCCTCGCCGCCTTCGCCGGTGTTCGATTTTCCACCGATACGGTTCATGGCGACCGCCAGAGTTTCATGGGCCTCTGCGCTGATCGAGCCGAAAGACATCGCACCGGTGGCGAATCGCTTCACGATTTCGGTGGCGGGCTCGACTTCTTCGAGCGGCAAAGGCTTGGGCGCGGTGCGCAGCTCCATCAGGCCGCGGAGCGTGCAGAGGTCGCGATTTTGTTGATCGATGAGCGCGGCGTATTCTTGAAAAGTCTCGTAGCGCCTGTCTTTTACTGCATGTTGGAGCTTCGAAACGGTCTGCGGATTTAATAAATGATATTCGCCGTTTACGCGGAATTGATAATTTCCGCCTAATTCCAGCTCGGTTTCCGATTCCGTGATCGGTTGATAGGCGTATTCGTGCTTTTGGCGGGCTTCTTCGGCCAGGACGTCCAGGCCTACGCCTTCGATTCTCGAGGCTGTGCCAGTGAAGTACTTGTCTATCAATGACTTGTTGAGACCGATGGCTTCGAAGATCTGGGCTCCACGGTAGCTCTGGAGGGTTGAAATGCCCATCTTTGAAAAGACTTTTAGCAGCCCCTTATTGATCGACTTTTTGTAGTTTTTCAGCGCTACGTCGAACTTAACTGACGATAAATGACCTTTTTGGCAGCTGTTTTCAATGGTTTCGATCGCTAAATAGGGGTTAATTGCGCTGGCTCCGTAGCCGATCAGCAGGGCGAAATGGTGGACTTCGCGGGGCTCGCCGCTTTCAATGATCAGCGCGACCTGCGTGCGGGTGCGTTCGCGAACCAGGTGATTGTGGACGGCGGTCAAGGCCAGCAGGCTGGGGATGGGGGCGTATTCGTCGTCGACGCCGCGGTCTGAGAGGATCAGCAGACGATAGCCGTCGCGGATGGCCAGGGAGGCTCGGCGGCAGAGGGCGTCGAGGGCGCGCTCCAGTTCTTTCGCTCCACCGGATGCTGGAAAAACAGCAGAGATCGTGGTGGCGAGGAAATCGCCCCAGCTGACGCGTCGCAGTTTTTCCAGGTCGAGATTGGTCAGGATCGGATGAGGCAGCTTCAGGGTGTGGCAGTGCTGCGGGGTCTCTTCCAGAATGTTACGCTCGGTTCCGATGTAGCTGGTGAGCGACATGACCAGTTGTTCGCGGATCGGATCGATGGCCGGATTCGTCACCTGCGCGAAGAGCTGTTTGAAGTAATGGAACAGCATCTGCGGCTTATCGGACAGACACGCGAGCGGCGTATCGGTGCCCATGGAGCCGACCGGTTCTTCGCCGTTGGTCGCCATGGGAGTGAGCAGAAGGCGCAGATCTTCTTCGGTGTAGCCGAAGGCGCGCTGGCGCTGGACGATGGTTTTGGGATCGAAGCCGTAAACCCGCGGGGGCTCCGGCAATTCGTCGAGCATGATCTGGTTTTCTTCCAGCCAATCGTGATAAGGCTGGCGGGTCGCGAGAGCGTGCTTGATTTCTTCGTCGGGAACGATGCGGCCTTCTTCCAGATTTACGAGCAGCATTTTGCCGGGCTGGAGGCGGCCTTTATATTCGACATCCTCGGGCTTGATGGGGAGCACGCCGGTTTCCGAGGCGAGGATCAACTGGCCGTCCTTGGTGACCAGATAGCGGGCGGGGCGCAGGCCGTTGCGGTCGAGCGTGGCGCCGATCCATTTTCCGTCGGTGAAGGCGACGGCGGCGGGTCCATCCCAGGGCTCCATCAGGGAGGCGTGATATTCGTAAAACGCCCGCTTTTCGTCGGGCATGGTGGTGTCGGCGTCCCAGGCTTCCGGGATCAGCATGGCCATCACGTGAGGGAGGCTGCGCCCGGCGAGTGTCAGCATCTCGACGGCGTTATCGAGCGAGCCGGTGTCGCTATTGCCGGGTTGAATGACGGGGAAAATTTTCTTGATATCGTCGCCGAACTGGTCCGACGCGAGCACGGATTCGCGCGCGTTCATCCAGTTGACGTTGCCGCGCACGGTGTTGATTTCACCGTTGTGGCAGACGTAGCGATAGGGATGCGCGAGGGGCCAGGTGGGGAACGTGTTGGTGGAAAAACGCTGGTGCACCAGGCAGAGAGCGCTGCGCGTGGAGGGGTCTTTTAATTCACCGTAGAATTCGGCGATCTGCGGGGCGAGGAGCAGTCCTTTATATACGATGGTGCGCGAGGAGAGCGACGGGACGTAGAAGAAAGATTTTTCGCGAATGTCGAGCGCGGCGACGGCGGCCTCGGCGCGGCGGCGGACTACGTATAGTTTTTGTTCGAGGTGATCCTGCGCCCATCCGGGGGCTCCGCGGAGGAAGACCTGTTCGATATAGGGCTGCGTGGCGCGGGCTTCGCGTCCGATCGCGTCGCCATCGAGAGGAGTATCACGCCAGCCGAGGACGGTGAGGCCCTCTTCGCGGGCGATTTTCTCCACGATGCCTTCGCAGATCAGGCGCTGCTGCTTTTCGACTGGCAGGAACATCATCCCGACGCCGTACGTGCCCGGCTCGGGTAGGGAAAATCCTAACTCGGCGCATTCACGGGCGAAAAATTCGTGAGGGATCTGGATGAGGATTCCGGCGCCGTCTCCGGTTTCGGGGTCGCAGCCGCAGGCGCCGCGGTGGGTCAAATTGATGAGGATTTCGATGCCTTTACGAATGATTTCGTGGGACTTCTCGCCATTGAGATTGACCACAAAACCCATCCCGCACGCGTCGTGTTCATGACGTGGGTCGTAGAGCCCCTGACGACCTGGAGGGTATTCCATGCTTTACATTACATGATCTCATAGTATCACGTCAACAGAATTTACATCGTTGCAATATTAGTAATAGTGATGTTAAGATTGCTGAGATGGCACATGAAAGCCTGAAATTGTTTCGGGATATCGCGCAGACGCGCAGTTTCAGCCGGGGAGCGGCTCTGAATTCGGTTAGCCAGAGCGCTGCGAGCCAACAGATCCAGGAATTGGAGCAGGATCTGGGGATCGAGCTGTTCGATCGGTCCACCCGTCCTCTGGTGGTGACGGCGGCGGGGCATTTGTACTCCGATTTTTGCCGGGATGTATTACGGCGAAGAGAGGAGTTTAACGTCGCGCTCGACCGGATGAAGCAGGAGGTGGAGGGTACGGTGAGGGTGGCATCGATCTACTCCGTTGGTTTAAGTGAGATGGTGCAACTCGAACAGGAATTTGGGAGAAGACTGCCGGAGGCTAAGCTGGAAGTTGAATACCTGCGGCCGGAGAAAGTGTATTGGTCGGTGCTGTCGGATTCGGCGGATCTGGGGTTGGTGAGCTATCCGGAGCCTAGCCGGGAGATTACAGTGATCCCCTGGAGGCAGGAGGAGATGGTGGTCGCGGCATCGCCATACCACCCTTTGGCTCAGCAGGGAGGAACGCTGGCTCCGAGCGATTTACAGGCGGTCGACTTCATCGGGTTCGACGACGATCTGCCGATTGCGCGAGACATCGATCGGTTCCTGGCCGGGCAGGGAATCAAAGTAAACACCACACTGCACTTCGATAATATCCAGATGATAAAGGAAGCGGTGGCGCATCGGGTGGGAGTGAGCATCATGCCGGCGAGGATCATGAAAGACGAGATCGCGCAGGGGAGGCTGGTGGCGATCCCGATCGCGGCTCCGGAACTGTATCGTCCGCTGGGGATTATTCACCGCAAGAAGAAGAGATTTTATCCGGTGGCGCAGGCGTTTTTGGAGTTGTTGTGTGAGAAGCCGACCGAGGGCGCGAGCTATGAGTGCTTGTAGACTTGTCCCCGTGTATCTACAGTCAAGACATTTACGACCATCGCGTCGCGGTCGACCTTGAAGAGAACCCGCCAGCCTCCGACGCGCGATTTGCGCAAGCCTGGGCGTTCCGTAAGGGGCGCCGAGAGGCGTGGGTCGAATGGGTCATCGCCTAGTTGAACGAACCTGGCCCGGAGTCGGCGTTCAGGCTGGCGGTCGAGGCGATCAAGAGTCTTTTCAGCTTCGTGCGAGACGATGAGGCGGTACTTCAAAAACCGCGTTCATGTTCATATTCGTCAAGTGACTTAACGCGTCCTGCGGCGACATCGGCGAGACCGCGGTCGAGCGAGGCTAGCGTTTCCTCGTCGAGCGGAGGTCCGCTACGGTCCGCGGCGTCACGGAGATCCTCCAGCAAGAAGCGTGCGAGTTCGGCTTGATCTTCCGGCAGTTCGTCGACGAGTGTGTGAAGGGCTTCTTTGGTCGTCATAGGTTAAACCGGCACTTTAATCATACCGTCCCTTTGCTGTGAACTGCGGTTTCTGTTCGAGGGCGCTGGCCAACGCATTCCGGCGGGGTTGGGGAGCAGCCACGACAGAGATGGGGCGTGAATAACATTCTTTCCCATGAATATTGCCACTAGGGCGACGACGATTGCCCATGGCACAATCGGTCCGATCGCCTGTTGGAGGTCCGCTTCTTCGAGATCCGGGTAGTCTGCGAATAGTTCCTTCCGGTCGGTATAGCTGCCCAGGATTTCGAGCACCCGCTTTACGGTGATACGAAGCCCGCGAATACACGGCTGGCCGCCCATCTTTTCAGGCTCGATGGTGATGCGGTCAAATGGTGGCTTCAGCGTCACGAATCATTGTAGCCGCATGTCCCCTCCCTTATGGTCAGGGTTCATTATAGAATTACCTACCATGAAGCACCGAATTGCTCTCGCGACCATCCTTGGAATCCTCACCGTTGCGCCCGGTTTCGCGGCTGAGGAGAAGACGATTACCGGGTGGGTGCTCGATTCCGCTTGCGCGATTACTAAGGGGCTCAAGAAACCGATCAGCTCCGATTGCGCGGTTGCTTGTGCCAAGAAGGGGTCGCCGCTGGCCATCTTGTTGGACAACGGGTCCATCTATTGGCCGATTGCGGATACCATGCCTGCCGAAGGGCAGAATGAGCGGCTGCTTCCCTTTGCGGGAAAAAGGGTTACGGTTACGGGGATGGTTTATAAGCAGGGCGGGTCCAACTCCATCGTCATCTCGAAAATCGCCGAGGCTGGCGGCAAGTAATCCGGCAAAACTGCCGATAAGACCGTAGATATGTCTTCCGGAGCCGCTGGTAAATTTCAAGATCACTACGTTCTTCTAGGCGTCGAGACCAACGCCGATTCGGAAACTATTCAGGCCGCCTACACCAGGCTGGCGCAGAAATTTCATCCGAGCAATACCGAGACCGGGGATAAAACCAAGTTTGAGGCGCTGAATCAAGCCTATGAAGTCCTTGCCGATCCGGCCTTGCGAATCGAGTTCGACAAGGTAAAGGGTGTCGATCACGAATCGGGGAATCCGAAGTTCAGCGGGGCGGAGTTTTTTGATGCGCTGGCGGAGGCTGCGGCGCTGCGGTCGGCGATTCTGTGCATTCTCCATGACCGGAGGCGCGTGAAATCGCTGAGGCCGAGTCTGTCGCTGCGGCACCTGGAAGCGATGCTGAATGTGACGCACGAGGAGATGAATTTCGCGCTGTGGTACATCAAGCAGCGGGGGTTCGCGGTCAACGACGACAAGAGCAGCATGGCGATCACCGTCGAAGGGATCAGCTATCTGGAGCAGAACCGCCCGGCGCTGGACGAGGTGATCAAGTTCATTAAGCCGGAATCGCTGCTGACGCCGGTGGCCAAGGCGCCGACGCAAGCTGAAAAGACGGCGGCGGCCGATGCCAGGGCCGCGGAGCCGGTTCTGAACGCGTTAAGCCGCGCGTTGCAACGGCATAGCCCGCAGGAAGAATATCAGCGCGTACCCTTGCGCAGCAAATAGGCCAGGCCGGCGAGTCCGATTCCGAGCAGCGAACTCGAGCCGGGCTCCGGAGATGTCGCGACCTGCATCTCCACCACGACGTCGTTAAAATCGCCCAGACCTTCTCCACCGAACATCTTGCTGTCTTCGAAGCCGATCACGTAGCTGCCCGATGCCAGCTCGAAAACGGCGAAGTGATTCCAGGCGGCCGCGCCGTTCGTGTTGCCGAAGTTCCCTTCGCCGGTGGTGTAGGTTTCGCACGCGCCCCCTCCATAACAGACGGTGGCGTAGAAGCCGTAGGAGTTGCCGGACGCGACGGGGTCGAAGGAGGTCACGCCGGTGGGCGAATTGGTTTCGAGGGGCGTGTACAAAGGGGTAAACGTATTGCCGATGTAGTAGCCGAAGACGGTCCCTTGGGCGGCGTTGCCGGTGTCGAGGCTGCTATTGGCGTAGAGCAGCGACAGGTTGTAGGCGGTCGCGGTGCTCAGAAAATTGAAGGCGGAGGGATCGGTTCCGTTGGCTGCCGTCAGGTCGGACACTGCGGTATCGGTACCCACAACGGAGGGCGTTCCGGTAAATCCGCCGGCGTCGTTCAACAGATCGCCGACGTTCATCATGTGGCTGCCGCCGACGCCGGTGTCGCTCGATGGGTTGTTCCAAAAGGGCGTGCCTGCCTCCGCTGAGGGCGGTGGCGTGGAAAGACCGATCCACTGCACGGTCGATGATGCGAACGCGGGTGAGAACTGAGAGAAGGTTCCTGTCGCACTCGTAACGGTATCCGCCAGGATTCTGCCGCTTAGTGCGAGGACGGTTGCGGAGGCGATCAAGATGGTGTTCATACAAATTCCCCGATTGAGAGTACTGCGACTATCAATACGACCGGGAAGTACGCCTAGATCAATTGGCAGTGGTGTAATCGCGTTTATTCGAAAGATTGTCGTGCACGATGCGCGGATTCATAGGACTCGCGGCGTGGGTGGGCCGGTACGGGTCGGAGAAAGGTTTGCGTGCTCGCGCCAAATTGGTCCGCTGAGGGTCGATAATAACTAACATGAGACTGCGCCTTTTTTCGATGTGCCTGTTGACCGCGAGCCTGGCTGCGGCGGAAACTTTTTCGGGCACGGTGGTGGACGTGATGTGCAAGGGCAAGGATCTGGCGGGTCACACCCGATCCTGCGCGCTGGATTGCGCCAAGAGCGGATTCGGCCTGGTGGCGGCGGACGGCAAGTTTCTGAAGTTCGATGAGAGCGGCAATTCGCGCACGCTGGCGATGCTTAAGAAAAGCTCGAAAGAGAAAGACCTGAAGGTGAAGGTCACGGGGACGCTCGACGGGGATGTGATTAAAGTACAGGCGGTGGAGTTGCTGCCGTAGACGGTCATTCGTCGGCTTGGGCTACTTCTTTTCGCAGCCGCGCCCACGCGGGAAACAACGGCGGATTTTCGAGCCACGTTTTTAACCACAGCACGTGCTCTTCCTTCCGCGCCCAGCGCGCGTGATCTTTGGCTGTGATCACCAGTTTGCGCACTGCTTGCTTGTGATTCGCGTCGCCCGATTCATATTCGACGAGAAGCGCCAGCAGGCTCAATTCCAAGGCCCCGAGATTCGACTGGCGAACGCCTTCCACTATCGGCGCGAGATGAACTCCGGACTCGCGCAGCAGTTGGCGCAGGTAGCTCTCTGAAATCGGGCGCAGTTCTTCCGCCAGTTGTTGAAACTCTTGCGGGCCGACGATGGAAGGCTGGTGCTGGGCGATCCACTCGGCCAGCTTAGCCCGCTTTGTGCCTGGCATGACGGTAGGCCATGACCGCTTTCTCGTGCGCGGCGCGAGTTGCTGAAAAAACATGCCCCGGACCGTCGGCCCGAGCCACAAAGAACAGATAGTCGGTCGCAGCGGGATGGAGCGCCGCCTCCAGCGACGCCGCTCCGGGATTCGCGATCGGGCCCGGCGGCAGCCCAACGTTTTGATAGGTGTTGTACGGATTCTGGTTCAATAGATCGGACTTGTGAATCACCCCCGTATACCGGTTGTCGAGCAGCGCCGCATAGATCGTTGTGGGGTCGCAATCGAGCCTCATATCCTTGTCGATGCGATTGACGAATACTCCTGCAACGATCTTGCGCTCCTCCGCGACGCCGGTTTCTTTTTCGACCAGCGAAGCGAGCGCGACGGTTTTCAGCACATCAGCGGAGCGCGCGGGATCGAGCTTCTTCCATTGGCGCCGAAATTCGGCGGTCATCATGTGGCACAGATCCGCGGCCGTGGTGGAATGCGACAGGCGGTAAGTGGAAGGGAACAAGAATCCTTCGAGCGAAGGAGCGTGCGGCGCGAGGTCGCGAATCGCGGCGGGGTCGGCCGATGCTTTGAGGAAATCTTCGGCGGCGATGGTTCCGTTATTCGCGATCAGCCGGGCGATATCGAACCGGTTGCTGCCTTCCGGTACGGTGAACTCGAAGTAATAAATATCCCCGCGGCGGATGCGGTCGAAGACGGTGAGAGCGCTGACGGGCTCAGCGAACCGGTACTCGCCGGCTTGGAGCTTCGCGGATGGATTCAGCAGGCGCGCGCCCCAGACCTGCCATTCATATTGAATCACTCCCGCTGTTTTCAGGGTGCTTGCAATCGCGGCGCTGCTGGAGCCGTGCTCGATGCGCACGAACGTGTCGCCCGGAGACGCTTTGTAAGGGCGTTCCAAAAGCCACATCGCCGCGACGCCTGCCAGAAGGCCGGCAGCGAAGACGATCAGCGCGATGCGGAGGATTCTTTTCATGAATGCTCATTCACAGGCTGAAGCCTGTGCCGCCACCAACCCTGAGGTGGCACAGACTTTAGTCTGTGTGCCTTTTACCATTCCGCCCCCGAATCCAGATAGCTCTCCAGCAAAATGACCGCTGACAATTTATCGATCGCCCGCGCCCTTTTCTCGATCCCGATCCCGCTCGACCGCAGAACCCTGTGCGCTTCCACCGTGGTCAACCGCTCATCCCAATATTTCAGGGGGATGCCGGTATGCTCCGCCAATCTCTCCGCAAACTCATGGACATATGCCGCTTGACGGCCCGCGTCGCCACTCATATGAAGGGGATTCCCCATCAATAAAAGCGTTACGCCCCGGTCCAAAATGATGTGTTCAATAGCGGACAGGTCCTGCCGGATATTGGTTCTCTGAAGTGTCGGGAGCCCTTGCGCGGTGATCCCCAGAGGGTCGCTCAATGCCAATCCAATGCGCTTTTTCCCCAAATCAAGGGCGAGAATCCGCCCTTTCCCTGTATTTTTCTGGTCCGTCACGCGTCTGTCCAATTATAGTGATAGAAAGGTTTAGTTTTGCTTACTCCGGTAGTTTCGAGCGCCCGTAAACCTGCTCCCAGGGGTGTGGGAATCCTCGCGCTTGGAGTGGCGGTGGCGCTCCTTTATTACGGCCGTGTGTTTTTTATCACCGTCATCATCGCGGCGATCATCTCCTTCCTGCTGGATCCTGCGGTCTTGTTTTTCATGAAATTGAAAATGCCGCGTGGCCTGGCGAGCTTCGTGGTTTGTAGTCTTGGCCTGATGTTTCTGTATCTGGCCGGACTGGGCGTCTATACCGAAGGCTTGGCTATGCTGAACGACCTGCCGGCCTACGGAGAACGCATCAACGCCCTGGTCGACGGCGCCACCGGCCGTATGGACAACATGGAAAAGAGCATGTACCGCTCCCTGATGCCGAAGCGTTTTCAAGAGGAGCAGCAGGCCGAAAAGGAAGCGACGGCGCGGGGCAATAGCAATAAGAAGAAGACGCCGGTGCCGCTGCCCATTCCTCCGACCATACAGGAGGTTCGCGTGCATCCCGAGCCGACCCCTCTGGTGAACTATATCTATCTCTACCTCCAGTCGTTTTACAGCGTCCTGCTGATGGCGAGCTTCGTCCCTTTCCTGGTCTATTTCCAGTTGAGCTGGGGCGACCATTTGCGCACCCGCGTGCTGTACCTGTTCGAAGGCGCGGATCGTCACATCGCCGGGAGGGCCCTTGCGAGCGTCGCCGAAATGGTGCGCGCCTACGTCGTGGGAAATTTTCTCCTGGGCCTCTTGTTGAGCATCGCCAGTTCCATTCTTTTCGCCAGTGTGAAGCTTCCTTACTGGCTGGTCGCCGGACCAGTTAGCGGATTCCTGAGCCTGATCCCCTACATCGGCCTGCCCTTGGCTCTGATGCCGCCTTTGATCGCCGCCCTGCCGATGCCGACGACGGGACCTGAAATTTATCTGTTCCTTTCGGCCAGCGTGGCACTGCTGCATCTGTTCGCGCTGAACCTGCTGTATCCGAAATTCGTCGGCGCGCGGGTGCATCTGAATCCGTTGGTGGTGACCCTGGCCTTGATGTTCTGGGGCATGCTGTGGGGCGGCATCGGATTGGTGCTCGCCATTCCTCTGACCGCCGCGATCAAGGCCGTTTGTGATAACGTTGGCAGTTTGCAAGCTTACGGAAAGTTGCTCGGTGACTGAGTGAGTAAACAGTTCTTGATGTTCCTGGCGATCGGCTTGGTGGTGGTCGGCGTCGGCCTTGGGTTCTTGCTGATCGGCACGAAAGGGAATCATCTCGAGCTGGGGGGCACGATCCTGAAGGTCCGCATCCTGCCTCTGTCACCGGTAGCGTCGCTCGCTATCGTCGACTTTCGGGTGAACGATCCTTCCGATGTTCCGTTTGTGATCAAGAGCGCCACCCTGACGCTCGAACCGGCGAGCGGTGCGATTCTCGACGGCATGACGGTGTCCAAACCGGACATCGAAAACGTTTTCAAATACAACCCGATCCTGGGTCCGAAATTCAACGACGTATTGGGAATCAAGGACCGCATCGAGCCGCATCAACGTCTGGACCGCATGGTGGGCGCGCGCTTTGAAATCCCCGAATCGCAAGCGGAAGAGCGTAAGGCGATCCATCTCCACGTAGAAGAAATGGACGGGGTGACTGCGGACCTGGTGGAGAAAAAGTAGGCGGTTGATTCCAGGAAGCCGCGTTTGATTACGCAGCTCCGTTTAAGGAAAATTAGTTCCTGAATATGATGATCACCACCTATGTTTTAGATACGGCAAGCGGCCAACCTGCGGAGCGCATTCCCGTCGAGCTCGACGTCTTCATTTCCGGGCATGGCTGGCGCGACGCCGGCCGCGGCGTGACCAATATGGACGGCCGCATTCTGGATTTTGGAGAAACCCCAGCCGAGGGCATTTATCGCCTGATGTTCGACGTCGGCGTTTACATCCCGGACGCATTTTTCCCCACCATCTCGATTACCTTCGAAGTCAAGGATCGAAATAAGACCTATCACATCCCTCTGTTGCTGAGCCCGTTCGGATACACCGCCTATTTGGGAAGCTGATCGATTCGGGAGGCATTTTTAAGGTCGTTTAAGGTATGTTTCGAGCGCGAAAATCGACGTTTATGGTCGTTTATGGCATCGCAACGGCGCGCGGTTGACGGATGGGTCGCGAATGCATTATTATTCAGTCTAGAGAATAAATATTCAGATGACAGCGCCGATGCCCATGCCGTTTGCGAAACACCTGAGGTCGGACCTCGATTTGACCCCGGAATCGCTACGGGCGGTGCTCGACTTGGCGCACGAGGTCAAAAGGACCCCGGCGCGATTCGCGAAAACACTGGCAGGGCGTTATCTAACTCTCTTATTCGAAAAGCCTTCGTTGCGCACGCGGCTGACCTTCGAGCTGGCAATGAAACAGTTGGGCGGCGACGCGGTATCGAGCATGGGACCGGTCGGCGGGCGTGAGCCGGTAAAAGATGTCGCGCGCAACCTGGATCGGTGGAGCAACGGAATTGTTGCGCGGGTGTTCTCGCACGAGACGATCGAAGAACTGGCGGCGTGGTCTAAAGTGCCGGTAATCAACGCGTTGAGCGATCTTTATCATCCGTGCCAGGCGCTGGCGGACGTGCAGACATTGGAAGAGCAGTTCGGAAAACTGGAAGGCCTGAAAGTGGCATTTGTAGGCGACGGAAACAATGTCGCGCACTCACTGATGCTGACTGCTGGGCGGCTGGGGATGCATGTGGCGATTGCCGCGCCTGAGAATTATCAGCCCGGTGAAAAGATCGTTGCGGAAGCGGCAAAGTATTCTCAGATCACAGTTACTTGCGATCCATCGGAGGCGGTGGAGGGTGCGCACGCGGTTTATACCGATGTTTGGGCCAGTATGGGGCAGGAGAGCGAAGCAGCGGAGCGGGAGAAGATTTTCTCGCCTTATCAGGTGAATGAGGCGCTGTTCGCGAAGGCGAGACCGGATGCGATTTTTCTGCATTGCCTGCCGGCGAAACGGGGCCTGGAAGTGACAGATGCCGTGATGGAAGCGCCTCGGTCGGCGGTTTTCGATCAGGCAGAGAATCGGCTGCATGCGCAGAAGGCTCTGCTGATGATGCTGTTGAAGTAAATCATAAAGGTAAAATTTAAACATAATGAGCAAACCTAAGAAAGTGGCGCTCGCCTACTCGGGCGGGTTGGACACATCCATCATCATTCCCTGGTTGAAGGAAAACTACGGCTGCGAAGTGGTTGCGGTGTGCGGCGATATCGGGCAGGGCGGCGATGAATTGACGGGCCTGGAAGAGAAGGCCCGCAAGACCGGCGCGTCGGAAGTTTATGTGGCCGATATGCGCGAGGAGTTTGTTTCGGAGTACCTGTGGAAGATGGTCCGCGCGGGCGGTGAATATGAGCACAAGTATCTGCTCGGGACATCGATCGCGCGGCCTCTACTCGCTAAAAGGCAGGTTGAGGTTGCGCTGCAAACGGGATGCGATGCGCTGGCTCATGGCTGCACGGGCAAAGGGAACGATCAGGTTCGGTTTGAGCTGACATATAAAGCCCTGGCGCCGCAACTTCCGGTGATTGCTCCTTGGCGCGAGTGGAACCTGGTGTCGCGCGAAGATTGCATCGAGTACGCGGCGAAGCATCATGTGCCGATCTCGCAGACAACGACGAAGATCTATAGCCGCGACCGGAACATCTGGCACATTTCGCATGAGGGCGGGGAACTCGAAGATCCTGCTAACGCTGCGCCGGATGGAATCTGGATGTTGACGAAGAGTCCGAAAGAAGCTCCGGATAAAGCGGTCGATGTGACGATTGGTTTTGAGAAGAGCATGCCGGTTTCGGTGAACGGCAGGAGGGCTTCGTCGGCGGTAGCGCTGCTGGAAGAATTGAATGCGATTGGCGCGGCGGCGGGGATTGGGCGCATCGATCTGGTGGAAAATCGTTTTGTCGGGATGAAGTCCCGAGGGTGCTATGAGACGCCGGGCGGGACGCTGATCATGGTGGCGCATCATGAGCTGGAGTCGCTGACGCTCGATAAGGCGATGTCGCATTACAAGGAAAAGCTGGCGCTCGATTACGCGGAGATGGTTTATAACGGGCTGTGGTTTACACCTTTGCGGGAATCGCTCGACGCATTTTTCGAGAAGGCGGCAGAGACGACTACGGGAGAAATTACGCTGCGGCTTTACAAGGGCGGGATCGAGCCGGTGAGCCGAAAGTCTCCGTATTCGCTGTACTCGCTGAACATTGCTAGCTTCACGATGGGCGCGGAGTATGATCAGCGCGATGCGCGCGGGTTTATCAACTTGATCGGGTTGCCGATCCAGGTAAGGGCCTCGTTGAATAAGGCGCAAAAGAAAGCCGTATGAAGCTTTGGGGAGGGCGTTTCGAAGCTGGGCCGTCGGAGGTCTTCGAGCGCTTTTCCGGCTCGCTGCATTTCGATAAGCGGTTGATTGACGCGGATATTCGCGGGTCGATCGCTTATGCCGGCGCGCTAGAACGGGTTGGCATTCTCACGGCAAAAGATCGGGACGATCTGGAGGCGGCGTTTCTCTTGATTCAGAAAGAATCACAGGATGCGGCGTTCTGGCTGGGCGCGGACGACGAAGACGTTCATACGCTGGTGATCCGCAAGTTGAAGGAGCGCGCCGGCGACCTTGCGGATAAGATCCATACGGGGCGCAGCCGGAACGATCAGGTATCGCTCGATGTGCGGTTGTGGCTGCGCGACGAGATCGACGCGACGCTCAAGGAACTGCTGGGGCTGATGTCGGCTCTGCTGGACATGGCGAAGCGCGATCCCAAAGCGATTGTGCCGGGATATACGCACACACGGCGCGCGCAGCCGGTGCTGTGGCCGCACTATTTATTGGCTTATTTCGAGATGTTCGCACGGGATCTTGAGCGGCTGAAGGAGACTCGCCGGCGCGTGGATGTAATGCCGCTGGGGAGCGGAGCGATGGCGGGGTCGGGATTTCCTTTCGATCGGGAAGCGATTGCGAAGGACCTGGGATTTGCGGGAATCACGAAGAATTCGATGGATGTTTCGGGCGATCGGGATTTCGCGCTGGACTTTCTGCATGCAGCGAATTTGACGATGCTGCATTTGAGCCGGTTGGCTGAAGATTGGATTCTTTATTCGGGGGAAGAGTACGGCTGGTTGGATTTGGGCGATGGGGTGACCAGCGGGTCCAGCATTATGCCGCAGAAGAAGAATCCGGATTCTCTGGAATTGATTCGTGGGAAGTGCGGAGGCGTGTTTGGGGATTACTCGGCTTTGTTCCTCACGATGAAGGGACTGCCGATGACTTACAACCGCGACATGCAAGAAGATAAGCCCCGGATATTCGATGCTGCGGATCAGTTGCGGGGATCGCTCGAGATGGCTCGGGTGGTGGTGGAGACTACGCGATTGAAACCTGGGCCGCCGTTGGCTGCGATCGAAGATAGCTGGGCAGTGGCGACGGATTTGGCGGATGCGCTGGCGCGGAGCGGGGTGCCGTTTCATCAGGCTCACAAGATGGTGGGCAGGCTGGTGCTCGAAAGCGTTCGCGATGGGATGAAGCCGGCGGATTGGACGGCGGAACGGCTAGCAGCGTTCGATCCGGCGTTTACTTCCGATATGGCTCGATATTTGAAGCCGGCGGAGGGAGTCGAAACGAGGGAACTGCCGGGCGGGACGGGACCGAAGGCGGTCGCGAAGGCTCTGGCGGACGCGGGGACGCGGCTGATTGAGATGGCAAAGTGAATAAGAGCTATCGACAGGGACAGATTCTGAAGTTGATCCACTCGCAGCATCCGCATACGCAGGAGGATCTGGCGAAGGCTCTGCGGGCGATCGGGATTCCGGCTACGCAGGTTACGCTGTCGCGGGATATTCGGGAACTGGGGTTGGTCAAGACTGCCAATGGATATGCGCGGGGCGTGCCGGAAGCTGCTTCGAGTGGGCCGGATGTGATGACGCTGGCTCGGGAGTTTGTGCAGGATGTTCGAGTGGCGCAGAATTTGCTGGTGTTGAGGACTCCGGCGGGGCATGCGAATTCGGTGGCGGTGGCGCTGGATCACGCGGATTGGCCGGAGGTGACGGGGACGATTGCGGGGGATGACACAATCCTGGTGGTGGCGCCGGATGCAAAGACGGCGGAGGAGCTGCGGGCGAGGTTTTTGAAGGTTTTGAAGTAAGAGGGGGACAGGTCCCTACTCGGCGCAAGAACCTAGCAGCGTGGAGGGGCGAAAGCATGGGGACAGACCGCTCTGTCCACGCGGCGCGAGAGGATTACATGCTTTCCGGGAGGATTCTGGCGCCTTGGGACAGAGTAGTCAGTCCCCATGCTTTCGCGATTTTGGGGTTGGTTCAGGCTGCCTGTGCCATCTTAGCGGCCGCGCTTTACGCGGTAGTCTTCGACGCCGCGGGTCCATACTACGCGGCACATTTCGAAGAGGCGGGAACGGGCGCGGACGCCGATTACTTCGGCTAGGGTTCTGCGGCCCAGCTTGATGCCGCCTGCGTCGGTGTATTCGATCGTCGAGCCGGTTATGTCGGGATCGGTCAGGTTGGTGGTCGCGATGAGTGTCTTGCGGTTGTTGTAACGGTCCGTGATGATCGAGGTCACGGTGTCTTCCACGAAGTCGGTCATGCGATGCGCCCCCAGTTCGTCGAGCAGCAGCACTGGTGCGTCGAGCGCGGCGCGGTAGGCTTCGCGATCGCTTGCGCCGGAAGTTGCGTCATAGCCTTTCCGAATCCGGTCCAGCAGATTCTGGTAGTCGAAGAAGACTCCTTCGTATCCTTTTTCGAGGAGGGCACGAAGCGCGGCGACGGCGAGGTGGGTTTTACCAGTACCGGGTTCACCGATCAGCAGCAATCCTGGAGGATCGACGGCGGGATATTCGCGCACGAAACCTTTCACGTCCAGAAGGACCTTGCCGAGGCTCGCACGTGTAATCGGATTGTCCTGTGGAACGATGAAATTTTCTAGCGAGGCCTCCTGAAAGTGCGGCGGGATGCGCGAGTGTTCCTTGTACGCGAGGTTACTGCTGGCATAGGAGCACTCGCATCGGTCGGCTCCGGAGAGGCCGGCGCGTTCTACGATTTTCCAGCCTGTGCCGCCGCAGATCTGGCAGTTTGCGTCAGGCATGGTGTGATACGGAGAGGATGTTGCCGTCGGGGTCTTTGAACCACGCTACCTGATCGCCGTTCGGGGCGGTCCAGATGCCCAGTTCGTCTTGTTTGAAGAAGCCGAAGATTTCGAAGGTGACGCCGGCTTTCCTGAGGTCGAGGATGGTGGCGCGGAGGTCTTTCACGTCCCATCCGAGGACGGTGCCCTGCATGGGCTTCACTTCTTTGGCGAGCGCAACGCGCAGAGGGGAGCCGCCGCTATCGAAGACCAGGGCGAAATTGTCTTCCGAGATTAGTTTCAAGCCCAGTTGGTCGCGATAGAAGGCGCGGGCGTGGCCGGCGTTGGTGGTGCTGACGAAGGCTACTAGTTTTTCCGATGTGAGCATGGGTTACTCGATGACTATTAGTATCTCGCCTGCGGAGACTGTCGCGCCGTCCTTGGTTTTTATTTCGACGACGATGCCGGATTTGGGGGACTTCATTTCATTTTGCATCTTCATGGCTTCGACGACAATAAGGCCCTGGCCGGGCTCGACGGGGTCGCCTACGGAGACCAGGAGGCGGACTACTTTTCCTGGCATGGGGGCGGCTATGCTCTGGCGGCCGTGGGATGCGCCGGCGGTAGACCTGGCGCGGAGCTCGCGGGGGTCAAAGATTTCTACTTCGAAGATTTGGTTGTTTACCTGGATGGTGCCTGGAGCTAGGATTGTTGCTTCGTAGCTGCGGCCTTCGATCAGGATTGAGAAGACTCCGGGGCTGGTGGGGGTTAGGGAATATATTCGGTTTAAGGAGGGCAGGTCGGGAACCTGCCCCACTTTGTATTCGAAGCGGTCGGCGTTTAGGTCCAGACTTGCGGCTTGGCCGTTGACTGTTACTTCGTACTTCACTGATCCCACTTCCATTTGCTTGCTGGATTCGTGGGGGGAATCTCGGGCTTCTTTTTGGATATGGCGGCTACCAGCGCGGCTACGGCTTCCATCTCATGGCACGGGGCGGCGGCGGGCTTGCGGCGGGCGAAGAAGGCTTCTAGAAATGCTGTTGAGAGTTCGCCGCGCTGGAAAAATTCGTCGTTTAGAACTTCGGTGAAGAAGGCCAAATTTGTGCGGATTCCGCCTACTTTGTATTCGGTCAGGGCGCGCTTCAGGCGATTGATTGCGGCGGAGCGGTCTGGGGCCCAGGCTATCAGTTTGGCTAACAAGGGATCGTAGTCGTAGGGAACATTCCAGCCTTGGTATACGCCGGAATCTAAGCGGATGCCGGGGCCGGAAGGCTCGGCGAGGTACGTAATTTTGCCGGGGAAGGGCAGGAAATTATTTTCGGGATCTTCGGCGTAGATACGGCATTCGATGGCGGAACCGGTCCAGCGGACGTGGGACTGGTGAATTGTAAGGTGCTCGCCTGAGGCGATTTTCAATTGCCACTGGACGAGATCGAGGCCGGTGACCAATTCGGTGACGGGATGCTCGACCTGAAGGCGCGTGTTCATTTCGAGGAAATAGAAATTACGGTCGCGATCGACCAGGAATTCCATGGTTCCGGCGTTGGCGTAGCCGGCGGCGCGCGCGATTTTAACGGCTGCGGCACCCATGCGGTCGCGTAGAGACGGGTCGATCGACATGAGCGGGGAAGGGCATTCCTCGATCACTTTCTGGTGGCGGCGCTGGATGGAGCATTCGCGCTCGCCTAAGTGGATCAGGTGGCCGTGATGGTCGCCGAGGATCTGGATTTCTACGTGACGGGGTTCGACTACGAGTTTTTCTACGTAGACCTCGTCGTTGTGGAAGGCGTGAGCGGCTTCGCTGGAGGCGTCGCGGATGGCGGATTCGAGGTCCTGTTCGCGGTCAACGCGGCGCATTCCTTTTCCGCCTCCGCCGGCTGCGGCTTTGAGGAGCACGGGGTAGCCCAGAGATTGGGCGGTGGCGCGGGCCTGGTCGATGGAACGAATCGCGGCTTCGGTACCTGGGACTACGGGGGCTCCGGCGGCGATGGCGAGCTGACGAGCGGCGGTCTTAGAAGCCATTTTGTTCATGGCCGCCGCCGGCGGGCCTATGAACGTGAGGCCGGCTGCGGCTACGGCTTCGGCGAACTCAGCGTTTTCACTTAGAAAGCCATAGCCGGGATGGATGGCGTCGGCTCCGTGGCGGAGGGCGGCGGCGATGATCTTGTCGATGCGGAGATAGCTTTCAGACGACGGCGCGGGGCCGAGCTGTGCGGCTTCGTCGGCCATGCGGACGGCGAGCGAGGCTCGGTCGGCATCGGAGTAGACGGCGACGCTGGCGATATTCATCTCGCGGAGTCCGCGCACGAGGCGGACGGCGATTTCACCGCGATTGGCGATCAGGACCTTGCGGAACACAAAGGTCCGATTGTAGCAGGGTCGGGTTCATTCGAGATCGAGTGTTACGATGGTTGCGCCCCAGCCTCCGGCTTCGAGAGGGGCGTCGCTGAAGGATTTTACGAAGGGAGTGCGTGCGAGGATTTTGCGAACGGTCTCACGCTGGACGCCAATTCCGCGGCCGTGGATGATGCGGACGGCGGGGAATTTCAGGCGGCACACTTCGAGCAAATACTCCTCGACGACGGGTATTACGTCGCGCGGTGAAACGGTGTGGAGGTCCAAAACATCCTCAATCGGGATGCGAAAAGGCTCTTTGTTATCCGGTTCATATTCCATGAATTACTACCAAAACTCGATGCTACACCTTAGAACCGATAGAACTTAGGTTCCAAGTACCTAGGTTATCTTTACTTAGAACTGTTGGATTTAGGGAGGTAACTGGTAAAATCGGGTTGTTGAAATAGGCGAATGCTCTGCTTTCTTTGCGGTAAGAAGATCGGGTTCTTCAGGTCCATGATGGACCAGCAGTATTGCTCTGCTGAACACCGGAAAGAGGCTCGCCTAGCCTCAGCGCAAGCGCTGCGGGACGAAGACGATCAAGAACCTTGGTCGGTCGCAAAGAACAAGAAAAAGAATCCGGGCAAAGCGCCGGCGTCGGCGGGGCAAACGGCTTCGGTGTTCGCGTTCCTGACGGTGGGTGCGCTGCTGGTGGCGGCGATGGTTTTGCCGGGGCCTTCGGGGTCGGCGTATCCTCCGGTACAGTCGCTCGATCCGGGGACGAAGAGGGGACCGCTCGACCGGGTAGGCGATGCGTTCTCGAACCTGGTCCGTTCGCAGGCGCCGATCACTTTGCACGACGATTTCGCTAAGGGGCTCAGCGATTGGACTACGGTGGCGATGCGGAACGTGCCTAAGGTGGATGACCCCAAGGGATTCTCATTGCCGAACGCGCCGAACATCGTGCATCCGGGCAACCTGAGGATCTGGAACAGGTCGGTCTCGCTGCAAAATTATCAGATGGAGTTTAAGGGCGAGCTGGAACGAAAGAGCCTAAGCTGGGCGTTCCGCGCGAGCGATGCGAAGAACTACTACGCGACGAAGATCATGATCACGAAGCCGGGTCCGCTGCCGAACGCGGGGTTAGTGCGGTACGTGATGATGAACGGGCGCGAGTGGGATCGGGTGCAACTGCCGATTCCAGTGACTCTCGAACGGGGCGGCAACTACAAAGTGCGCGTGAGCGTGCAGGACGACCGGTTTATTACGTACTTGAACGGCCAGGTGATCAGCTCCTGGAGCGACAAGCGGCTCCATCGGGGCGGGGTGGGTTTCTTTTCCGACGAAGACGATCCGCAGAAAGTGGATTGGGTCAGCTTGTCGGAGCGGGACAGCTTCCTGGGCAGAGTGCTTGCGCACTTCTCGCTGATCGTGATGCCGGGCCCGCCGTTGCAGTAGTGGTTCCTACCGCGTAGTATCATTCTCAGCAATGGACAGCCTCGAAGAATGGCGCAGGCTCAGAGAGCTATACGGGCGAATGAACGAGGGCGAGCTGGAAGTGGTCGCCAGCGAGGCCTACGATCTTACGGAAGTCGCCAAGCCCTTGTTGAGGGACGAGATCGCCAGACGTGGGCTTAAGATCGAGTTGCGGAGCGAGCGTCGGCCGCGCGGTGTGGCTGCGCCTCCGCCCTCGCGTCCGGTGACGGATCTGGATTTCCAAGAAATGGGCGTCTTCGAGACGTTGGAGGAGGCGCGTAAGGTCAAGCAGTTCTTGAATAGCGCAGGGGTGCCTTGCTTCTGGGGTCCGGACAATGTAGACGACCCTGCGGAGTTAGTTCTGAACGTCGATGATGGGCTTCACATGAAGGTTCGCGTCGATGATGTTGCGCGGGTGAGAGGCGGGCTCCGGGAGTTATTCGCGGATAAGCCGGCCGAGCCGGATCCAGGGGATTGCAATTTCGTGTGTCCGAAATGTCATTCGCCGGAGATCGTGTTTCACGATCTGGACGAGGCGGCGAAGTTCAATTGGAGCTGCGACGCGTGCGGCCATGAATGGCGGGACGACGGCGTCGAGCAACAAGGCTGATGCCGGCCGTAAGGAGTCCGGCTGCGAGCATCACGAAAGATCCGGGCTCCGGGACCGCGGTGGCGTCCTGAAGCTGGAGGGTGTCGATCGGGAAGACGTCATTGCCGCCGGGCCAGGAGAATACGATCGAAGTGATTTCCTGATTCGTGTCCAGGACACCGAGAAAAATGGCGGTCCCTTCGACGAACGTGTCGTTTCCATTCTCTGAGAAAGTGCCGAGGCTGGTGGCGCCGTTGAAAGCCTGTATGTCCACGGTGAAGGCCGTTCCGGACATGAACGACGTGTCCGCGGCGATGTATGCGCCGGCGCCGAAGACCGGAGACGCGAACGTGATAGTGTACGGCCCGGAATCGTTTCCGCCCTGCGAGATGAGTTGGTCGCCGCTGGTGAAATTTTCGCCGTAGCCGTCTCCTTCGTCGTACCGGATGAGTCCGTTGGGGCCGGTGGTGGAGATGGTGGCGCTCAGGTTGTTCACCGAGGTCACGCTCTGGGGGCTGGTGAGGGCGGTGAAGGCGGGTCCAAGCTGACCCCAGCCGATGGAATCGTTGGGTGACAGCGATGCTTGGCTGGTGATTTCAATTACGCTTGCGCTGGCCGCTGCGGCTGCAGTGATCGTTAGGATGGCTATTTTAAGTGTCAAAGGTTTCCCCGAAATGGATTCGTACATGAAGCAATGCGTATTTCGAACGTCAGTTTAGCACTACCTCGTTACATTCGTGCTGATTCTTGCGAAAATAGAGCCTGCCCGCTTCCGATGGTCGCGGCTTCCTCTGCGCGGCGTTATGCTTAAGGCATGAGCCCCCTCAAGAAAGGCAAGATTGCCGTCCAGGCCCACGTTGGCATTCCGGAAGGCACGTATGAAGAGGAGCACGGACGCAAGGGATTTTTCGGGAAGGCGGCGCATCTTTATCACACGCATCCTCCCACCGGCTGGACGCGGTTTGAAGGGAAGCTGCGGCCGCATTGCTTCGATCTGAATAAGCTGGAGCCGAGGGATCTGTCGCATCCCTGCGGCGCGCCAGTGGCGTTTCTTTCGAACGACGACATCAAGATTATGGTGTCGCGAAGGTCGGAGCCGATGCCGTATTACATGCGTAATGCGGACGGCGATCAGCTTGTATTTGTCCATCGCGGCGAGGGCGTGATCGAGACCGATTTTGGTCCAATGCCTTTTGAGAAGGGCGATTATATTGTCTTGCCGCGCTCGGTCACGTACCGGCCGGTGCCCAAGACGACCGACAATTTTTTCCTGGTGATTCAATCGAAGGGCGAATTCGATGAGCCGGACCGGGGGCTGCTGGGGCAGCACGCTTTGTACGATCCGGCGGTGATCTTCACGCCGGAGCCGGAAGCGATGCCGGACGGCGTGCCTCCGGGGGGCGGGCATGAATGGGAAGTACGCATCAAGCACGAGGATGAATACTCGAAGGTGTTTTATCCATTCAACCCGCTGGACGTCGTTGGGTGGAAGGGCGACCTGACAGTATGGAAGATCAACATGCGGGACATCCGGCCGGTGATGAGCCACCGGGCGCATCTGCCTCCGAGCGCGCATGCTACGTTCGTGACGCCGGGCGCGGTGATTTGCAGTTTTCTGCCGCGACCACTGGAGCAGGACCCACAGGCATCGAGAGTGCCGTTTTTCCATCGCAATACCGATTACGACGAATTTATTTTTTATCACGACGGCGACTTTTTCAGCAAAGACAACATCAAAGCCGGCATGGCCACCTTGCATCCGCGCGGCATTCATCATGGGCCGCATCCGAAGGCACTGGCGAATCAAAAGCAGAAGAGCGCGACCGACGAGTACGCGGTGATGCTGGACGGTCTTAATCCTCTGCATGTGCTTCCGGCCGCGGAGCCGGCGGAATGCAAGGATTATTGGGCGAGCTGGACGGCCAAGTGATCATCGATCCTTCGACGACAGCTCCCCTCAACATCTATAAGCTGCTGGTGGGGGTGGTTGTGCCGCGGCCGATTGCGTTCGTATCGACCATTTCGCCGGAGGGAGTGGCGAACCTGGCTCCGTTCAGTTTTTTTACGGTGGCGAGCGCGAATCCTCCGGTATTGTGTTTTACAGCGTCGTATCGGGAGCCTCGCAAAGACACGCTGGTCAATGTTCGCGCCACCGGGGAGTTTGTGGTGAACATCGTCAGCGAGGAGTTTGCGGCGAAGATGAACGTCACTTCGGGTGAATATCCGTATGGGGTGGACGAGTTCGCGATGGCGGAGCTGACGCAGGCTCCGAGCGAACTGGTCCGGCCCCCAAGGGTGAGGGAATCACACGTCAGCATGGAGTGCAAGCTGGTGCAGACCGTCGAGGTGAGCAATCAGCCGCTGGGCGGGACTTTGATTTTGGGCGAGGTGGTCACGTTTCATATCGACGACGAGATCATCGAGGAGTTTCGCATCGATCCGGATAAACTGGCGGCGGTGGGGCGCATGGCGGGCAATACTTACGTGAAGACGCGCGATCGATTCGATTTGATCCGGCCGCAGATTAGTAAGAAATAATTAGAAATGCTTTTTGTCACGGAAGATCAGGTTCGCGAATTGCTACCGATGAGGGATTGCATCCGGCTGATGCGGGAGGTGTTCAAGGACCTGCGTACTGGCGCGGCGCTGAATCAGCCTCGGCGACGGTTGAATTTGCCCACCGGGTCAACCTTGCACAGCCTGGCGGGGGCGTGGGGAAAATACTTCGGGACGAAGATTTATTCGTCCAATCCGAGAGTCGGGGCAAATTTTTTCTTTTTGCTATTTGATGCAGAGACGGCTCGTCCGCTGGCGCAGTTCGAGGCGAATTATCTGGGGCAGATTCGAACGGGCGCGGCATCGGGTTACGCAACCGATGTTCTGGCGGCTCCCGACGCCTCTACCTTGACGATTATCGGCAGCGGGTTTCAAGCGCAGACGCAGTTTGAGGCGATTCGAGAGGTGCGCGCGATTCGGGAAGTTCGCGTCTGGAGCAGGAATGAAAAGAAGCGGGAGACGTTCGCGCAATCGATCGGTGCGACGCCCTGCGCTACCGCCGAGCACGCTTTGCGAGGGGCGGATATTGTGGCGACGGCGACCTCGGCGAAAGAGCCAGTGCTCGAATCCGGGTGGATCTCAGCGGGAACGCATATTAATGCGATGGGATCGAACCAGGCGCAGAGGCGCGAGCTGCCTTCGGATCTTATAGCGCGCGCACAATTGATCGCTGTCGATTCCATCGAGCAGGCGAAAATCGAGGCGGGAGATTTGCTGCTGGCGCCGGTGAATTGGGCGGATCGTCGCGTTGTCGAGTTATCGAGTGTGGAGGCGCGACCTGCTGGATCGCCAGTGACGATTTTCAAATCGCTGGGGCTGGGAGTGGAAGATGTCGCGGCTGCGGCGTTTGTTTATGAGCAGTTGCTTTAGAAAAAAGCAAGAGTCGGACCGGTGGTCCGGCGCGGACGGGGCGTCTGCCCCACTGGCTGCACTATTATGGGAAAGAGGAGTAATCGGGTGAAACTACGGAATCTTGTGTTGGCGTTGGGTTTGGCGGTGCAATTGGTCGGGGCGCAGGATGTCAAGCAAACCACGGATCAGAAGGCGGCGAAGGAGGCGGCGGACCCGGTTTGCGGCATGATCGTCGAGACGGCGACCGCTCCGAAGTCGGAATTCAAAGGGAAAACCTACTATTTTTGTAGCATCGACGACAAGAAGGAGTTCGACAGAGCTCCCGCATCGTACATAAAGGTGGACAAGAAAGACACTACCAAGAAGTAGTAGAAATTATTCCTGGGCGGTCATCTGAGTGTCTGAATCGCGCCACGCGCTCAGCTTGAGGCGGCGGCAGACCCAGCACAAGCCTTCCGTCGAGATCGGCGCACTTTCCTCGCCGCAGATGATACAGCCAGCCGGTTTTTTGATTCGGTCCGCTTCAATGGCAAGGCGGGCCTGCTCGATGATCGCGTCCGGGGTCGCGGTTTCCACCACGGGAGTTCCAGGCGACGGCGCTTCGCGTTTCTTTCTCACACATCCACTATAACAAGTTAAGCTGCACGTTCAAGGTGCATGATATAGCCGGCGTCCAGCGACCCGGAGCAGCGCGGACATTTCTGGCCTCGTTTGACATGGGCATTCCGCGGATGATGCTCAACGGTAGCATCGACGGTGTGCGTGCACATGGGGCAATATACTTTTGCGATGCTAATCGGGGCGGGTTTGGCGTTGGGAGTTGCTTGGTTAGTCACTGCTCCGTCCTCCTTCACCCATATCGACGCATTTGGGGATCAAAAAGTATCGGGTTTTTTCTGACCTGCCTGGTGCAACTGTTTTACCCTGATAGTTCATGTCTAAGACAGCATTCCTTTTTCCTGGCCAGGGATCGCAGTTCGCCGGTATGGGCAAGTCTTTAGCGGAGGCTTTTCCAGAGGCTGCGCGCGTCTTCGAGGAGGCCGATTCGGCGCTGGGATTCGCGATTTCGAAGTTGTGTTTTGAAGGACCTGACGAGGCGCTTAAGCTGACGGAAAATACTCAGCCCGCGCTGTTGACGGTATCGGTTGCCGCGCAAGCAGTATTGCGGGGGAAGGGGATAGCCGCGGACTACGTCGCGGGTCATAGCTTGGGGGAGTATTCGGCTCTGGTGGCTGCCGGATCGCTGAGCTTCGCGGATGCAGTACGGCTGGTACGGAAGCGAGGCCAGTACATGCAGGCGGCGGTGCCGGCGGGGGTCGGCGCGATGGCGGCGTTGTTGAAAATGCCTCTCGACAAGTTGGACGGCGTGCTGGCGGAGGCAGCGCAAGGCGAGGTGCTGGCAGCGGCAAACCTCAATTCGCCAGACCAGATCGTGATCGCGGGGCACGCGGGCGCGGTGAATCGGGCGGTGGAACTCGCCAAGGCGGCGGGTGCGAAGAGGGCGATCATTTTACCGGTGAGCGCTCCGTTCCACTGTTCTTTGATGGGGCCGGCGCAGGAGAAATTGAAGGTCGATTTAGATGTTGCGTCGTTTCGCGATCTTGATATGCCGCTAGTGAACAACTGGCAGGCGAAGGAGATTCGGACGGGCACGGAGGCACGGGAGGGATTGTATCAACAGGTTCCGAATCCGGTGCTGTGGACGGATTCCGTTCGGCTGCTCGCCGCGAACGGCGTAACGCGGTTTGTCGAAGTCGGCGCGGGTGGGGTATTGATCGGGCTGTTGCGGAATATCGATCCGTCGCTCAGCGGAGTGAAGTTCGGGGAGGCGGGGGATCTGGAAAAATTGTGAACTACGAAACCGCGCTCTCGGCGTATGACAAGTTCGAGTTTACAGACGGGCCGTGGACGCGATCCGTCTATCGGCGAGGGTCGGGCCCCGCGGTAATCGTGATTCACGAAATTCCGGGCCTCCATCCGCTGGTGATCCGGTTTGCCGATCGGGTGGCAGAGGCGGGAATGACCGTTTTCCTGCCAAGTTTATTCGGTGAACCGGGACGTCCGGTGACGAGCGGCTATATGTACAGCTCGATGCTTAAAGCGATCTGTATCCAGCGTGAGTTCAACATATGGCACGCCGGGAAGTCGAGCCCGATTGTCGAGTGGCTGCGCGCATTGGCTCGCAAGGCACATGCCGAGTGCGGAGGCAGAGGAGTGGGAGCGGTGGGGATGTGTTTCACGGGCGGCTATGCGCTGGCCATGATGACGGAGCCCTCCGTGGTCGCGCCGGTTTTGTCTCAGCCGTCCATGCCGGCCGCGGTGGGCAAGACGCGTTCGGAGGGGATGGATGCATCGCCGGCCGAGGTCGCCTGCGCGAAGCTGCGATTCCTGGGCGAAGGACTGTCTATGATCGGCCTGCGTTTCAAGAGCGATAAGGGCGTGCCGGACGCGAGGTTCGAGACTTATCGGCGCGAGTTCGGCGAGAACTTCGAGGCGATCGAGTTGGAGGATAGAGACGCGCGGCCGTCGACGCGGCCTCCGCACTCGGTCCTTACCGTCCATCTGAGGGAGGATGGACCGACTAAGGCCGCGGAGCAGAGGGTCATCGCGTTCTTCAAGGAACGGACCCGGGCTTAGAAGGTGTAGATCGGCGGCGCTATCCCCTTCAACCGCAGATACACTTCGCACTGCGCACGATGGTGCGCGACGTGGACGAACATGTTCATGATCATGTCGCGCCCGTTAATCTGGGGCGTTGGGCGGCCCTCAAAATCGACCTTGAAGGACGCTTTGTTGAGCTGCTCATCGGTAAGCTTCGGCAGGAGCTTGATGACGTAATCGAAGCCCTGGTTCAGGAGGTCGAGCGCCAGCTTCTTAGTGATTTTGTTCGGCCGCCCGACGTAGGCCGGAGGTTCGCCCGCAATGTTCGCGAAGATGAACAGGAGCGATCCCCCCAGATGAATCATTTGATCTCCAAAGGTCATTTCTTCAGGAGTCGCCTTGAAATCGTAGTACTCTGCCGGCATTTTTTCGGCGACGGCAAGCGTGAATTGCTTCGAGATTTGCCAGTCCCTCACGAAATCGTCGAGGGGCAAGAATTTCGCGGGCTGGGCGTTTACTCCCAGCGCGAAGAGCAGGGCACACAAAAATGGGCGCATATTCTATTATTGTGTTACCAGGCACGCTAAATTCTCGCCCGTGCCGGTTAAGACTATTCTGTTTCTTGTCTTCGCGGCTTGCGGCTGTTGGGCTGCGAATCGGAGCTTAAGGCACAAGTGGAAACTTTCCGAACGGCATCGAACGGTCGCGATGCTCTACCCGGACCGGCCAAATCAACACGAAGAAAGAGTATCTCGATCTAGTGCGCGTTAAGATAGATGGAGGAATGTTCCCGAAAAGCTACAACGTCGGTCCGATCCAGCTTGCCCCAGCGACGGTTCTCGCGCCGATGGCGGGCGTCACGGATACGGTTTTCCGCCGCCTGATTCGCGCGCAGGGCGGCTGCGGGCTCATTATGACGGAATTTACAAGCTCCCATGGCATCGTCGCGATCGCCAAGGGAAGCGCGCGGCCGGGGCGGACGTTTCGCTATCTCTATTTCGATCCGGACGAGCATCCGATTTCGGCGCAACTGTTCGGCTCCGATCCGCAAGTGATGGCGGATGCGGCGCGCCATTGCCAGGATCGCGGATTCGATATCGTCGACATCAACTTCGGCTGCCCAGTGAAAAAAGTGGTGACGTGCAATGGGGGTTCGGGCCTGCTGCGCGACCTGCCCCTGGTGGAGCGCTTGCTGACGGCTGTTCGATCCGCCATTTCGATTCCTCTGACGATGAAATTTCGCGCGGGCTGGAACGACCGGGAACTGGTGAACGTCCGCATGGCGAAGCTTGCCGAGGATTGCGGGTTGCAGGCAATCGCCCTTCATCCGCGGACGCGGGAACAGGGCTATAGCGGCCACGCGGACTGGACGCGCATCGCCGAAGTGAAAGACGCGGTGAAGATTCCGGTGATTGGAAATGGCGATATTCTGACTCCGGAAGACGCCGTTCGGATGGTCCGTGAAACCCGGTGCGATGCCGTCATGATCGGCCGCGCGGCATCGTCAAACCCATGGATTTTCCGTCAAATTCAGGAATACGTCAATACCGGCCGTTACCAGACACCGACAGAGCGGGACCGTTATGAAATCATGCGCCGGTATTACACGATGCTGTGCGATCATCAGGCTCCGGACGCGGTGGGCAAAATGAAGCAGTTCGCTACTTATTTCACGCACGGCGTGCGCAATGGCTCGCACCTGCGGGTGGAGATTTACAAGGCGACGGAAGCACGGCAGATTCTGGGGATGGTGGACGCATTCTTCGAGCGGGAGCTGGCGGCCGAATCGGAGTTGACGGCGCTCGGCGCGTAATATCGAATTCCCAGCCTCAGTTCAGGGGTGCGGAGATCGACTAATGGCCGTCGAGGATCCGGCCCTGGCGGTGATCCTGCTGCGCTCCGGTCAAATCGCCGATGGCGCGGCGCGATTCGGCGCGCGCGAAAAATGCGCTGGCCAGATCCGGGATCACGTCGATGACATGATCAAAGTCTGAAATGGCAAGCTGGTGTTCGCCGAGGAGTTGATAGGTTGAGCCGCGCTCAAAATAGTTCTTCGTGCTCGGTTCCAGGCTTACCGCGCGGTTAAAATCCTCGATCGCCTTTCTCGCGTTGCCGCTTTTGCGAAAGGCTGAGCCGCGCAGGGCGTACGCCGCGGCCTCTTTCTGGTTCACCGCGATCGCTTGTGTTGCGTCGGAGATCGCCGCTTGAAAATTATTGAGGTCGAGATAGGCGGTGCCCCGGGCGATCCACCCGGTCTGATCGGCAGGGCGCAATTCGATCACCTTGCTGAAGTCGCGGATCGCTTTTTCGGGATCGGCCAACTCGACGTACGATCTTCCGCGCAGCAGGTAAGCGTCCACGTAATCGGGGCGCAAGGCGATGGCTCGATCGAGGGAGATGTTGGCCTGGTTGTAGCGCGCGGTCTTAAACAGGCGCGTACCCGCGTCGAATGATTCCCTGGCATGCAGCGGGTCTGTGTACCGCTTATACACGTAGCCGGCGATCGCAACAAGGACGAGAATCACCGCTGCCGCGGTCCATCCGATTCGCATTCTGCGGCGGGAAAAATCCTCAGCGCTGATGGGGATCAGCACTACGGGCTGGGCGTTGCCGGGCGAATTTGCGTTGGGATCGGACACTATCCCTATGATAGAAGATGATGAAACGCGTGCAACTAATCACCGATGGCGCCTGCATCGGCAACCCAGGACCGGGGGGATGGGCGTGCATTCTGCGCTCCGGCGAGAAGAAGAAGGAGATGTTCGGCTCCGAGGCACACACGACCAATAACCGGATGGAAATTACCGCCGCCATCGAAGGTCTGCGCGCATTGCGCGAACCGTGCGAGGTGGAAGTGGTGACCGATTCCGAGTATCTGAAAAACGGCATCACCACCTGGATCAAAGGCTGGAAGCGCAACGGATGGAAGACGGCCGCGAAAAAACCGGTGGTCAATCAGGATCTGTGGATGCTGCTCGACGACGCGGTCGCCAAGCACGAGATGCGTTGGACTTGGACCAAGGGCCACGCCGACCACGGAGACAACAATCGGTGCGACGAGCTCGCCACGCGGGCGGCGCGGGAGCAGTTATAACGGCACAGGTGTAGCCGGAACGGCGCAGTGCCGGGACACGCTTTCAAGGGATTAGAAACGGTATTGGACATGCTAGATTTTTAGCATGCGAAAAACGCCCATCCTTACTTCGCTTGCCATCCACTCCGGCGCTATTGGCCTGATCCTGCTGCTGGCGTCCATTCCTTCGGTCCGGAGCTCTATATCGAGGATGCCGGATCGGGTGGTGCCACTGCTGGCTCCCCGCTTGACGCGCGCCAAAGCGCAAGGAGGCGGAGGGCAGAGGAATCCATTACCAGCTTCGCGCGGCCAAGTGCCGCCGCGTCCGGTGACCCGGGTGTTCGTGCCACCTATGGCGGTGCGGCTAGAAAATCCCAAGCTGACGGTGCAGCAGGCGATGATCGAAGCGCCGGACTTCAATATCCAGGCGCCGGATATCGGCGATCCTCTGAGAAGAATCGGTCCTCTTTCGGGCGGCTCGGGAGGTCCGTTTGGAATCGGAGATGGCACGGGATTCGGAATCGGGAAAGGGCTGGGAAACGGCAACAGCATTGTTTCCTATAAATCGCTCGGCATCACGGAGCAGCCCCAACTGCTGCATTCCGAGGAACCTGAATACTCCGAGGAAGGGCGCAAGGCTCGCGCGCAAGGCTCGGTGCTGCTAGCGATCGACGTCGGTATGAACGGCAGAGTCGCGAATATCCGCGTGGTGAAGAGCCTCGGCCTGGGCCTCGACGAAAAGGCCAAAGAAGCGGTGCTGAAGTGGAGATTTCGTCCGGCCATGGCGGGAGGACGCCCGGTGACCGCGCCCGCCCAGGTGACCGTGACGTTTCATTTGCTCTGACGTACGATAGGAGTATGAAGTGGCTCAAAACATTTTTATACTCTCTTGTTTTTATCGGATTTGCTCGGGCCCAGCCGGTCATGGCGGGATTGAAGATCGGCGTGCCGTTCACGGATGCGTTTCAGAATACATATCCTTCGATAACGGCCCTGACGGCTAGTTCGAATTCGTACACGCTCGGTCCGTTTGTAGAAGTCCGTCTGCCGCTGCATCTTTCGATTGAAGCGGACGCACTGTACCGCGGATTGAAGTTCAGCGATATTACCGGTACGGCGACGACCGGTGAGTGGGACTTTCCGGTGGTGGCGAAATACAAGCTGTTGAAGGGTCCGATCAAGCCGTACGTGGAAGGAGGGCTTGATTTCAGCCACCTTTCGGACGCGAAGAACTTCGTCGTCGCGAATCACAACTCCAATTTCGGTATCGTGCTGGGGGCAGGCGTGGAGATTCACGCGCTCGTATTGCGGATCTCACCGGAGATTCGCTACGAAGGCGACGCGTTAAAAAACTTCACAGGAGTAATTAATACGAATCGGAATCAGCTTGCTTTTTTGGTGGGGATTGGATTCTAGGGGATCTGGCAGGCGGAACCGGCTGCGCACCTCAACGCAACATCCGCATTGCCTCGGCGATTCCGGCGTCTTTCGCTTCTTTGGCGGGTCCCCCCTCCTCCACGGTATCGCCTTCGCCGGGAGCAAGGAAAAGATTCGCTTCCAAGCCATGCTGGCGGGTGTACAGATCCCAGTAACGCCCGTGAAGGTCGAAGAGCGTCTCGTGCGTTCCGCGCTCGACAATTCTTCCCGATTCCACCACCAGTATCTGATCAGCTCTGCGAATGGTCGAAAGGCGGTGCGCGATGACGAACGTGGTGCGTCCCTTCATGAGGTACTTCAGGCCCTCCTGAATCAGCGCTTCTGACTCGGAGTCGAGACTTGACGTGGCCTCATCGAGAATCAGGATGCGAGGATCGGCCAGAATCGCTCGCGCGATTGACACCCGCTGGCGCTGGCCGCCCGAAAGCTTCACACCTCGCTCACCGACGATCGTGTCATATTTCTTATCGAAATTCTCGGCGAATTCGTCGACGCGGGCAATGCGGCACGCTTCCATGATCTGCTCTCTGGTCGCGCCGGGGCGGGCAAACGCTATATTTTCTTCAATCGTCCCGTCGAATAAAAACGTGTCCTGCAAAACTACGCCTAACTGCGTGCGATAAGTATCGAGGCGCACAGTCGATAGATCCACTCCGTCCACAGTGACGCGGCCTTCGGCGGGGACGTGAAACGCGGCGATCAAAGATATGATCGTCGACTTTCCCGATCCGGACGATCCTACCAGAGCCGTCACGGTTCCCGGTTCGGAGCGAAAACTCACGTCGAACAGCACCTGTTTGTCTTTGTCGTAAGAGAATCCAACGTGTTCGAACTCGACCTCGCCGTTCACCGTGCCGAGGGCCACCGTCCTGTGGGGATCCCTATCCTCAGGCCGTTCCCGTAGCACCTCACGCGTGCGCTCCAGGCCTGCAAAGGCTTCGGTCAACTGCGTGCCGATACTTACGATTTGTACGACGGGCGCGATCAGGAACGCGAGCAACGCGGTGAATTCCATGAATTGGCCGAGCGTTAATTGTCCAGCCGCGATCTCTCGCGCGCTGACGAACATCACGATCGCGCCGACGATTCCCATCAGCACCGTGGCGGACAGACTCATCAGCGACATCGCTGTCAGCGACTTGATCACGTTATCGAGGAGTCTCTGCACGCCGCCCGCAAACACCTGCGCTTCCCGCGCCTCGGCATGATAGCCCTTGATCACACGGACGCCGCCTAGCGATTCCGTCAATCGTCCGGTCACTTCGGCGTTGATCTTCCCGCGTTCGCGGAAGATCGGTCGGATCTTGCCGAATGCCTGCGTCAGCGCCAGCGAAAACGCGACGAGGAACGCCACCGTCAATCCAGTCATCAGCGCGCTGATCCTGGTCAACAGCACCAAAGCGATTAACGCCGTCATCAAGCCGCCCACGAAATCCACGAGGCCGGTGCCGATCAGATTGCGCACCCCTTCGACGTCGCTCATGATGCGGGAGACCAGGGCGCCGCTTTTATTGGCGTCGTAATAGGAGACTGATAGCCGCCCGATGTGCTGCTGTACTTTTCGGCGCAGCTCCGAAATCAGGCGCTGTGCCGCTTTCGATAGCAGTTGCGTTAGCCCGAACGAGGTGGTGCCCTGGACCACGGTCGCACCCAACACGCCCAAAACTATCGGAGCCAGCAACTGCGACTGATGACCATTGATGACGTTATCCACCAGGTATTTTGTCGAAACCGGCAACACCATGCCGCTGAGCCGGTTGATGATCATCAGTCCAAATCCGGCGGTGAGAATGCCGCGCCGCGGCGAAATCATTTCGCGGATGTCCGGCCATAGCTCACGGAATCGCTCCGACTGGCTGCGCTTGGGTTTTTCTATTTTTTCCGCCACGATAATTTCAGTGTACAGTGGCACGTATGAGTCAACTGTACGCAGGTACTTCTGGATTCGCTTACCCAAGTTGGAAACCGGACTTTTATCCGCAAAAAGTGGCCGCGAAGGATTTCCTGAAGCATTACGCCGCGCGTCTGAATTCCGTGGAGATCAACTATACATTCCGCCAGTTGCCGAAAGCCTCGACGCTCGAAAACTGGGTTTCGGCCACGCCCGAAGGATTCGTATTCGCCTGCAAAGCGCACATGAGAATCACCCATCTTCTGCGATTAAGGGAATCCGAATTCACGGAAGCGTTCTTTCGCGCAATCGATCCTTTGCGAGCCACGCGCCGCCTGGGTCCGGTGTTGTTTCAATTGCCTCCGAACTTCAAAGCCGATCCGCTGCTGCTGGCCGCGTTTCTTGAAAAATTGCCGAAAGAAATTCGCTATGCTTTTGAGTTCCGTAACAAGACGTGGCTTTCCGACGAAGTGAATCGCCTGCTGGAGCAGCATGGAGTCGCGCTATGCCTGGCGGAGTCGGAGAAGTTCGAAGTGCCGGAGACGATCACGGCCAAGTTCGTTTATGTACGTTTGCGGAAGGACGATTACTCGCCTGCGGAACGAGCTGAGATCGCATCGCGGGTTCAGCGTTTGCGAGCGGACGGGCGGGATGTGTTCGTATTTTTCAAACACGAGGATACGCCGGCGGGGGCGGTGTACGCGGAGGAGTTGATTAAGACAGCCCAATGAACGGCTCCCTGTAACCTTATACGGCTCCCGAGCACCTTTAGTAAACTAACCACTAATATGTTCACCCGTAGGCATTTTCTCGCCACCTCGACGGCTGCCTTCGCAGCGAATCTTTTTGGCGCTCCGAAAGAGTCGAAAGTTCCTCCTCCCGAACTGGAGAAACTGGGCGCCGTCGCGCTCCGCGAAGGGAAGAAATATAAGGCGACTTATTGCGATATCCGCATCGTCCGCCTGCGGGATCAGCGCATCGGCCTGCGTGTTCAGTCCGGCCGAGGCGGCGGATCCGCACTCTCCGTTCCTAACGTCGGGGAGGACGCGACGTTCGGATTCGGCGTCCGTGTCATCGTGAACGGCGCCTGGGGATTTGCGTCGTCGCCCATCGTCACGCCCGAGGAGATCGCGCGCATCACCGGGGAAGCGGTCATCGTGGCCAAGGCCAATGCGAGTATTCAGCCGAAGCCGGTGCAGCTTGCACCCGTCAAGGCCTTTCGCGATGTCTGGGTCACGCCTCATGAAAAGGATCCGTTCAACGTTTCGATGCAGGAGAAAATCGACCTGCTTCAGCGCGTGTGTGACGAGATCAAGAAGAATCAGCGCGTCCAGAGCGGCACCGCGAATATCAATTTCCGTACCGAAGACAAGTATTTCGCCTCGTCTGAAGGTTCCTCCATCCAGCAGTTGCTGATTCAGATTTATGGCTCGGCCTCCGCTACCGCCGTCGACCGGCAGGCCGGCACGTCCGCGACGCGCAACTACTCGCCCACGCAGGCTTCCGCGGGCTGGGAATATGTACCGGAAATGAATCTCGAAGAGAACGCGATGCGTCTTCGCGAAGAGGTCATCGAGCATTTGAATGCGCCCGCTGTGAAGCCCGGTAAAAAAGATCTGCTGCTGATGCCGAATCATCTGATGCTGACGATTCACGAAAGCGTCGCGCATCCGACGGAGCTCGATCGCGCACTGGGATATGAAGCGAACTACGCGGGAACCAGTTACATCACTCCCGACAAGGTCGGCAAACGGATCGCGAGCGAGCACTGCACGTTCATCGGCGACCGCACGCAGGCACGCGGCCTGGGGACTTGTGGGTATGACGACGACGGCGTCAAGACCAGCGAGTTCACCATCATCGATAAAGGGATTTTCCGCAACTACCAGACCACCCGCGAACAGGCGATTCTGGTCGGCGATAAAGAATCGCATGGCTGCTGCCAGGCCGACTCCTGGGCCACAGTTCCTTTCCAGCGCATGCCGAATGTGTGGCTGAAGCCCGGTCCGAAAGAGACCACGATGGAGGACCTGATTTCGGGCATCGACGACGGAGTCTTAATCGACGGGCGAGGAAGCTACTCCATCGATCAACAGCGCTATAATTTCCAGTTCGGCGGGGACGCTTTCTGGGAAATTAAAGGCGGCAAGAAAGGCAACATGATTTCGCGCGTTTCTTATCAAGCGCGCACGCCGGATTTCTGGCAGGCGTGCGACGGAACCGCCGGACCCGCCTATTGGCGCCAGTTCGGAACCACCGGCGACGCGAAAGGTGAGCCCACGCAGATCAATTCCATCAGCCACGGCTGCTCACCGACGCGCTTCCGCAATATCGATGTCATTCTAACGGACTAATACATGCTCACCCAAGACGAAGCACAGAAAATCGCCAAAAAAGTTCTCGGGATGTCGTCCTTCCCCGAATGTCAGGTGACCATCACCGCGCAGGAGCAGGCCTACACGCGATTCGCCAACAATGGCATCACCACCGCGTCGTTCTCGCTACGGCACAACCTGTCGATCGTTACGACGAGGGACGCGCGTACGGGCTCCTATGCGACCAACGATCTCGACGACGACTCGCTGCGCGCGGCCGTGAAGAAGGCCGAGGAACTCGCTGCCCTGACGCCTCAGAATTCCGAGCGGCTTAGTCCTGTTGGGCCACAGGAATTTCCGAAGACATTCGATTACGACGAGCAGACGGCCAACGCACGCTCACCGGAGATGATTCCGCACGTGAAGACGATCATCGATGCGGCGGTCAGGCAGAAGTTGGTCGCAGCCGGATTAGTCGAGCGATCCCGCCGGGTGACGGCAATCGCCAGCAACACAGGGTTGTTCGGGTTCCACAACTCCAGCGACTCGCAGTTGACGACGACCATCCGTATGGCAGACGGATCGAGTTCGGGTTGGGCAGGGCAGCCTTCGATGAAGCTGTCCGCGATCGATAGCGCCGGGCTCGCCACAACCGCGATTGAAAAATGCAAGCGCTGGAAAAATCCGCAGAAGCTCGCGCCCGGCAATTACACCGTTGTGCTGGAGCCGACCGCTTGCGGTGATTTGGTCCGCCTGATGATCGGCGCATTTTCCGCGCGTGCCACGGAGGAGGGCCGCACGTTTCTTTCGAAACGCGGCGGTGGAACCTTGCTCGGCGAAAAAGTGTTCCCCGAATACATCAGTTTGCACAGCGATCCCTTCGATCCGCGCCAGCCATCGTCTCCGTGGACCGGAGATTGGTTGCCGACCAGCGCGCTCACCTACATCGACAAAGGCGTGATTGCGAATCTTGGCTACGATCGCTATTGGGCCGAAAAGACTGGCAAGAAACCCAATGGTGGTGGAGGTGGCGGTCGCGGCGGCGGCGGGGGTGGTGGATTCGGCGGCGGCGGAGGAGGAGGTAGCCTGATTCTTGAAGGTGCCGATGTGCCGCTCGATAAATTAATCGCCTCGGTCGAGCGAGGACTGCTCGTCACGCACTTCTGGTACATTCGTGGCGTGAATCAGCAGACTCTGCAAAATACGGGGTTAACGCGCGACGGCTTGTTCCTCATCGAGAACGGCAAGATCACGACGCCGATCATGAATTTTCGTTTCAACGAAAGTCCCGTGCGGTTATTGAAGAACACGAAAATGATCGGCCAAACGGCGCGAGTGCGTGGCCTCGAAGGCGGAATGATGGTCGCCCCCGCAATCGTCGCCGCCGATTTTCCTCTGACCTCGATTTCCGACGCTATCTGATCGCGCATTTTGCGTGGCTGGCTGAAAAGCACCACTGGAAGTGCATTTTCAACCAAGGATCTTGCCAGGGCTCGTCTGCCAAATATCCGATATACCATGGGAAACAAGAGACTTCACCGCCGTGAATAGCTTGGACTCTTGCTTGCTCGCTGACTGGTGTGGATAAGCGCAAAGGCGTTAGTGTCTTACTCTTGTTTAGCAGTGTGGTAACCGCCCGTGCAGGTGTGACCCTCTTTCTTGAGGAACCTTACGGCACATTCGGCGGCATGAATCCGACCGGTCACGCCGCCATTTACCTCTCCCATGTTTGTGCGGCGACCCCCGTTTCCTTACGACAGTGCAACCAAGGGGAGCACGGCGTGGTGATCAGCCGATATCATCGCGTCTCCGGGTACGATTGGATCGCGATTCCCTTGCTTCCATACCTTTATGCCGTAGATCAGCCGGATGACGTTCCTTGGAGCGTGAACCCGGAAGACGTCGCAGCGTTACGCGATGCCTATCGACGAACGAGACTCCATGCGCTCGTGCCCGACGCGGAAGATGGGCTTGCGCCCAAAGGTGACTGGATTCAATTGGTAGGTTCGTCGTATGACCGGACCATCTATGCATTCGGTGTCGAAAGCACTGAGGAGCAGGACGACGCTCTGATCCAGGAATTCAACTCTCGCGGCAACAAGACCCACTTTAACCTTTTCTTTTTTAATTGCGCCGATTTTGCCCGAAAAACGTTCGATTTCTATTATCCGCGCGCGATTCATCGGAGCCTGCTGAACGACGCGGGCATTATGACACCCAAGCAGGCCGCCAGGAGTCTGGTGAGCTATACGAAGCGTCACCAGGATATGCAATTCTCGATCCTGGTGATTCCCCAAGTGCAGGGCACGGTTCCGCGTAGTACCGCTGTCCGGGGCGTTCTGGAATCCCTGGTCAAATCCAAGAGATATGCTTTGCCGTTGGTCACGGTCGCGGTGCTTCATCCTTATTTCGGAGGAAGCCTGGCCTTTGCGTGGATTGAAGGTTCCCGCTTCGATCCGCGGCGGATGGTAGGACCCGAGAGCGTCGTATCGATACCTGCTTCTATTGAAGTCGAATTACAATCGAATCGCGTAGGCGGGACTCAATAGGCTCACCTCTGCGCTGCGGCAGGGGTGTTCATGTCGGCGGGGTAGACCAGGATCTCAATCTTTCCATTGTCCCCGGCGTCCGCTGTCTTGCCGAGCCCCATCGTCTTGACTCGAGTATCGTCAAGCCGGAAATTCTGTACGAGGTAATTGCGAATTACCATTGCCTGGGCCTCGGTGGTGACCAGGTCCTTGCTGGAATCACCCTTCATTCCCGCGGCCGCCGTGATTACGACCTCGCCGAATTTTCGGCCTTGCAAATACTGACCGGCTTCGTCCACCGGCTTCTTATCTTTTAGCTTCGCAGAAGTCGCTTTGTCGAAGATTCGCCTCGCCTCGTAGGAGAATGTTTTCTCAGCAGGCGAAGCTGGAAGGCGGCCGATTTCGTGCTGCTTTAGCTGGTCCGAATCGACATATCCTCGCTTGTTGAAAAAGCCCCGCAACAGGAAGTTGTGCTTCAATGCTTCCATGTCTTCATCAAGAGAGGTGACGCTCGCGGCTGCCTTCGTATAAATGGTTCTGTCGTTGATCAGCGCGCCAACCGTTCCTTGGCCCCCATTGATTTTCGCCGTGATACTATCGATATTCGCTGTCGCGCTTTGAATATTGTCGAGGGAGCCCTGTGCCGTGCCCAGAAGTTGATTTGCCTTCGCGAACAGATCTGAAACATCGAGAGGTGGTTGCGATGCGATCGTCTCGCCACTATTCAACTCGGGCGCATCCACGGAACCGAATGAAACCTCGATGAACTTATCGCCCAGCATCCCTTCTGACTTGATGGAGGCCACCGAATCTTTCCTTAGTATGCTGTGGGTTTCTTTGGCCAGGTCCATTAGAACGACAACTTTTCCGTTCGGCTGTTTAGGTAGTTGGATGCTCTTGACCGAGCCTTTACGAATTCCACCGACACGTACATCCGCACCTTCGTCCAGTCCCGCAACATTGTCGAAGTCGGCTCTGACTTTATAGTTCGAGCGGAAAAGAGACTCTCTACCACCAATGAGGAAGACGGATGTAGCCAATATGGCCATCGTGACTATGATAAATATTCCGACCCTGAAGTTCTGTGACATAGTAGCCTCACGCCGCATCGCTCAAGAACTGAGAGACGAACGGATCTTTACTCTGTTGAAAATCGTCGAAGGTTCCGGTAAGTAAGACGTTGCCTTCTTTCAACATCACCAGCCGATCGCAGAAATGATGTGCAGCGTGCATGTCATGAGTGACCACGATGGAGGTCGCATTTCTTTCCTCACGAAGTTTCTGAATCAGTTTCCCGATTTCAGCCGCAGTGATCGGATCAAGTCCTGCTGTCGGTTCATCGAACAGGAGAATTTCCGGATCTAGCGCCAAGGCGCGCGCTAAGCCAACTCGTTTGCGCATCCCTCCGGAGATGCCGCTTGGCATTTTTTCCAGATCCTGGTCCAATCCGACGCTGTTGAGAAGCGAGCGTACCTTTTCCCCTCGTTCGGAGTCGGACATTTTAGTATGACGGCGTAGCGGGAATGCGACATTTTCCGCGATGGTCAACGAATCGTAAAGCGCGCCTTCCTGAAACAGGAACCCGACCTTTAAGCGTATTTCATTTAGCTGGTCCATTTGCAGATTCGTAGTCTCCTGACCGCGAATGCAGATCGATCCGGCGTCAGGTTTTTCAAGTCCGATGAGCAAGCGCAGCAAGACGCTCTTGCCGGTTCCGCTCTTGCCGAGTACCGCCAGAATCTCACCTTTAGCGACAGCCAGATCAATTCCCCTTAGTACCTGTTGTTCACCGAACGATTTTCGTAATCCTTTGACCACCACCGGTTGTGGATCCATTTGCGTCCTCACGTCGGAAAGAACACTAGAATCAGGCGTACCAAAAGTACATCTGCCAGAATAATGAACAGGGAAGACAGTACCACCGAACTGGTCGCAGATCGCCCGACGCCTTCGGTTCCTCCGCGTGTTCGCATACCCTGAAAGCAAGAGACAGTGCCCATAATCAGACCGAAAATGGAGGTTTTTAACGTGGGAGGCAGAAAATCGCTAAAGGAAACGCCGTTAATCCCAGTGTTGATAAAAAACCGCAGTGAAATAGGTTCAGTTAATGTATTAGCGATCCACCCCATCAAAATACCGCATGCATCCGCAGCGAGGGTCAGGAGAGGAAGAACGACGATGCAGGCCAAAATTCGGGTCGCTGCGAGATACTTATAAGGGTTGACGGCGGATGCCTCCATCGCATCGATCTGCTCGGTGACCTTCATCGATCCGAGTTCCGCGCCGATTCCTGCGCCGATGCGGCCGCTCGCAACCAAGGCGGTGATGATCGGCCCCATTTCCTTGATGATCGAAAAGACGAGCATCGTGGGCAGCATGGATTTGGCGCCGAAACGCACCAGACTGGCTCGCGACTGAAGAGACAGAACCACGCCCGTAGCCGATCCAGCCAGGGCGACTAGCGGCAAAGACTTCGATCCCGCTGCGTCCAGCTGGTGCACGAATTCAGCCCATTCGAACGGAAGCCTGAACATCGCTTTGGCAACCCGCACACAGAAGCCACCCAACTCCCCAAACCATTCGATCGCGGAAGTTACAGAGTCCGGCAAAAGTTTCGCTGGGCGGACTCCTTGTGTCGGAGCACTAACCGATGTTGCCATCGGTTAATTCCTTGCCAGTCGAATGCCAAACTCGAAGTCTCATAGTCTCAGGAAGTTACCGTTACATCCCGCACGCGTATTGGCAATTCTTGCGCTAGGTGACCGCAGAATTCAGAGCTGAGAGCCCTATCTTCCAAAGAAAATAAGCCGACGCGCCGTATGCCGGATGTAACGACACAGGATGCTTGAAGATCGAATCAATGAGCCGCGGTATCTTTTCGCGACTGGAAAGAAGGGGGAAATATGAAGCGACAAGCACTACGAGTGCTGATTCCGATGTTGGCGGGCGTGTGTCTCCTGCTCGCCAGTGTCAAGACAGATTACGATCATCAGGCCGACTTCAGCCACTACAAAACCTACTCTTGGATTAGCTCCAAGGGATCCAACGATCTTTGGTCGGAACGCATCATGCAGGACGTAGATCAGCAGTTAGCCGCCAAGGGTTGGACGAAAGCCGAGTCCGGCGGGGACGCATCCGTCTCCGCCTTTGGTCGGGTTCGCAACGAGCAGACTTTGAACACATTCTATGATGGGCTTGGAGGCGGCTGGCGATGGGGCGGATTTGGTGAATCGACGACCACCGTAGAGAATACTCCCGTAGGTAGCCTGGTCGTTGATGTCTTCGATTCCAGTTCCAAGAAATTGATCTGGCGCGGGACAGCGACCGATACTCTGTCGGAGAACCCGGACAAGAATGAGAAGAAGCTTGAGCATTCTGTAGAAGACATATTCAAACACTTCCCGCCATCGAAGGGATAACCTCAACTCAAGCGGCCCTGCGGAAATGCAGGGCCGCCCGCTCATAGGCCGAATGAAGGTTTATCAGGCGTTCCCTTGATTCGAATCGGTATCTGCGCTCCAACATCCTTCCGCTTAAAGATGGGATCCACTGCTCTTAATAACACTGACTTCCAGCCAGTCGTAGTTTGCGATACCTTGGCCGCCAGTCGCGCCGTCCCTTGGAAGTCCATTTCCCGGCTCACTAAGCCATAGGTTCCGTTTAAGGTGATGCCCACACCCGGTACACTGAAGGAAAGCCCCGTCAGCGTGACCACTCCTTTCGTAACCTTGAACTGCCCTTTAAAGCCCGAAGCTACGGTATCTTGGTCCGATTCCTCCGGTTTTCCTTCCCCGCGATGACTCAGCTCGTTAACCTTCTCCTGCACATTCAACTCGGAGAAGTGCGCTGAATCCATAGCGAACGCGCCATTGAGCATAACCTTCTGGGTCACATCCACATCGCCGGGCGGGACCACTAGCCCAGTATGAAATTGCACTGCGCCGCGCATCATTGGCTGTCCTTTTACCGCCAGCAATAACAGATCTTCAAGCCTACCAGAGCGCACTTCTACGTCTAACGAAACTGTCTTTCCCTTCTCTCCCTGTTTGCCTTCGACAGAGCCCTGCGCGGTCAGTGAGGTGTGCCCAAACTGGCCGATGACCGGTTGTAAATACGTATTGCCGTCGGTTCCATCGACCACCGCGTTGTACTGCGCCGTCAGATGGACTGGATTACCAGCGATCACCAGTCTAAAATCAGGAACGTCGGTTGAGCCAGCCGCTTCGATGTGTCCCAGCGAGCCGTGATAATTGCCACTCGACGACAATTTGCCGGCGATGCCCTTAAAGACGGACAGATCGGCATCGCGAAATGAATACTTGCCGGAAACGGGGGTACCCCCTGGCTCGGCACGATTCCATGGTCCGAACTTCCCGCTACTGTTGATATCGCCCGGCGGTTTCGCGTTCGTCAACTCCGCATCGAATGTCATGGCGTCGGCCGGACCTCCGCCGTGGAGCCTTAGAGACCGGATATCGAAGGTTAAAGGCTCCTTCCAGGCGTCGCGCGGTATCGTAGTGAGGGTCGTGCCATCCGCGATGATTTCGTCGACGACGAAGCGCGGCGGCTTCTTCTCGGATGCCTCGCGGGCGTTTTCCCGCTGGGCACCGTCGTCGTGAGGCGGGATGTGAATGTCGAGGCCCTCCAGGCGCACGGAACTGACATGCCCGGCCAATAATCCCAATGGATTGGCAATCGCCGTGAACTTGCGGACGACAAAGAGAGGAAGCCCCTCCGGCCGATCCCTAAGGCGGAACACAATCCCCTTACCGATGATTGTCATCCGTGGAAGCATGGAAACGTCAAGCGTTTTTATTTCTAGAGTGCACGCGAAGTTTTGCTCCAGAGCGGAGATGGTGCGCGCTTTAATTACGCGGGATAAAAATGGAGCGCTAATAATCCAGGAGCCAAAAGCGAGGACAACAACCACGCCGATAGCCAGCAATATTTTAGTTCGCACAAAATAGGATAGCGGAAGTGCACCGCCAGTTACATCGCTTTGACACGGAAATATTGCTCAGCACCTCCGACCCCAAACGCGCTCCAACCGGCGGGAGTCTCGCCGGCGTGGAGCGTTCCGTGGCTAGTAAGCCGGAGAGTCGCTGGCGGGAAACGATTCCTCCGACGCGAGGTCTACAATGTCACGGTCCGGTCCCTTCGGCTTGGATCGCTCCCGCGATCTTAAGACCATTGTCATTACAGTTCCGACGCCCAGTCCGACTAAGAAACTTTGCACTATCTTCTCAACCGCTTCCGATTGCGTCATCCCAAGCCTCCTGGGTTTCCGCCGCATGTTCGTTGCCAAACCTTTATGATGTTAGATCTGCGAGGCCAAAGGAAGGAGCAAGCGCATTGTGACACGGTGGTTTTTACTGATCTCATGGAGTTTTGACGGCCTGTAGACCGGAGTCCTTCGAACTGACCTGTGTCGGTGTCGGAAGCTGTGTGGTATCCCATCCACCGCCGAGCGCCTGGATCAGTTGAACCGCCGCCGTCATCTCGTTCACGTGCAAAGTAACTTGAGTCAATTGATCGTTTAGGAGTGTTAGCTGTGCGGTGATCAACGTGAGGTAAGGATCGAGACCCGTCTGATACCGCGCCGTCTCAATGGAAACGTAGCTTTGCCCGGAAACGACCGCCGCATTCTGGCGCTCGATCTGCCTCGATGACACACGAAGCGACGCAATGTAATCTTCCACCTGTTGAAACGCTGCTAGCACGGTTTGCCGATAAAGGGCGACATCGGCATTATAATTCGCTGTGTACTGGGCGACCGTCGCATTCCGCAGTCCAGCGTCGAACAGCGTCTGGGCCGCGGACGCGCCCAGTGACCAGAACAGCGATGGTAGTGTAAATAGCTTGCCGATGCTGGACGATTGCAGACCGCCGCTTCCGCTGAGCGTTACTGTTGGATAATACGCTGCCTTACCGATCCCGATCACGGCGTTTGCTTCCGCCATGGTTCGTTCCGCAGCGGCAATGTCCGGGCGTCTTTCGAGCAACTGCGAGGGAACTCCCACGGGAATTGCAGGAACGGGCGTTGTCAAGCCCTTCACGGGTATAGAGAAACTGGATGCGGGCTTGCCGATCAGTGTTGCGATCGCATGTTCATAGATGGCCCGGTTGGCGGCGACTCCGATAGCTGCCGATTCGGCGGCTTCCACGCTTTCTTGTACTTGAGGAATAACCTCTGGACTATCGATTCCAGTGTCCACCAGGGCGCGCGTTAGCTTCAATTGCTCTCGATACGCGTCGACAATTCGGTTGTATACATCCTGCAACCCGTCCTGCCCCCGTAGTTCGAAGTAGTAGACGGCTAGAGCGGCCTGCTCAGTCAGCCGCTCGTTCTCCAGGTCCGCAGCGCTTATTTGAGCCGCATATTGGTACTCATGTACAGTGTTACGGACGCGGCCCCAGAGGTCCGGTGCCCACGATGCTTCCAACGGCAGCGCGCCGGTCGTGCTTGTGGCTCCTTTTCCGGTACCCGACACTCCCAGCGCCGGATTTGCGGTAAGAGTGAGGAACAGACCCGCGCGAGCCTCCCGCACCTGTGCTCGAGCAGCCATGAAGTTCTCGAAGTATTGTTTGATATTCTGGTTGTCTATATTAAGCTGCTCTTCAAGAGTGTTTAACTCGGGCTCGTTGAAGAGCTCCCACCACTTCCCCTTTAGTCTTGCATCCTGCGGCTGCGCCGGCTGCCATGTGCCGGGCGGCGCATCACTGTAACTTGCCGGAGCTGCCTCCTTATAAGTAGGCGCGCTGGCTGCCGCCGGTTTCACGTACTTGGGGCCTACGTTGCAAGCGGTGAGTAAGACGACGCATAACCCGGCGGTAAAGGTGATACACAAAAGAACCCTCATAGGAACCTTCTAGGTGGTTACTTCCCTCGTTGTAAAGAGTCTGGCATTCTTGTCCCCTTGGAGTTTCAAGCGCAGATTGTCCATGAACAGGTAAATGACTGGCGTTGTATATAAAGTGAGAGCCTGGCTGACAAGCAGCCCTCCTATAATCGATATTCCTAGAGGCCGGCGAAGCTCCGAGCCCATGCCGGTGCCGAGCGCCAATGGAACGGCGCCAAACAGGGCGGCCATGGTTGTCATCAGAATCGGGCGGAAACGCAGCATCGATGCTTCGAAGATAGACTCCCGGGTATTCTTCCCTTCGTTACGCTCCGCGTTCAGTGCGAAGTCGATCATCATGATGGCATTCTTCTTTACGATGCCGATCAGGAGGATAATCCCGATAATAGACATCACATCCAGTTCGGTCGCGGTGATCAGCAGGGCGAGAATTGCTCCCAGGCTTGCGGAGGGGAGTGTCGAGAGAATGGTGATAGGGTGGATCAGGCTTTCATAAAGAATCCCAAGCACCACATAGACCGAAAGAATCGCGGTTAGGATGAGAAACGGTTCGGTAGTGAGAGATTCGTTGAACGCTTCTAGTGTGCCGGAGTACTGGCCGTGTATCGATTTCGGCATTCCCAGCTTCTGTTGAATCCCTTGAATCTCCTGCGTCGCCTGCCCGAGTGAAACACCTGGGGCAAGATTGAAGGAGACAGTCACCGAGGGAAACAATCCGGTGTGGTTGACCGCGAGAGGAGACGTGGAAGGTGCGTATTTCAGGACGGAGTTGAGCGGAACTCCGCCTCCGCCCGGGTTCGGGATCACGTAGACGTCCTTCAATCCCTCGGGCGAAGCCCAGTATTTAGGGGCTACCTCCATGACTACGTAATATTGGTTTAGCTCCGTGTAAATCGTCGAGACTTCCGCCTGGCCGAAGGCGTCGTAAAGTGTATTGTCCAGCAGTTGCGGAGTGATCCCCAGCCGGGCTGCGCTGGGGCGATCGTAGTCCAGTAAAGCCTGTAATCCGTGATTCTGCTGATCGGTATTCACATCCTGAAACCCCGGAGCTGTTTTTAACTGCGCAAGGAGAAGAGGGCCGTACTTCTGAAGGTCGTCGGTTGTTTCCGCTTGCAAGGTATATTGATATTCAGCGCTCGATTGTCGGCCGCCGATGCGAATATCCTGAACCGGCTGGAGGAAGGTAGCCGCACCCGGAACGTGCGCCAGCTTCGGCCGCAGCCGATTGATGACGGCTTCCGCGCTCACCTTGCGTTCATTGAGAGGCTTCAAAGCGATAAACGTGAAGCCTGCATTGGTCGCGCCCTGCCCTCCGGTGAACCCCATCACGTTTTGAACAGCCGAATCCGACTTGATGATGTTTACCGATTCCTGCACCGCGGTTCGCATTGCGTAGAAAGAAGTGTCTTGCGGTCCTTGCATCCCTCCGCTCATCGCTCCGGTGTCCTGTTGCGGGAAGAATCCTTTGGGTACCTTGGCGATCAGGAAGACATTTAATCCCAGCGTGAACAGAAATATAATCAGCAACAGCGCTGGATGATCAAGCACCCAGCCCAAAGTGTTTTCGTAGCCGTCTAGGACTCTTTGGAATCCGCGCTCGCTCCAGGCGTACAGTTTGCCGTGTTTGATCTCTTTATCGGCGATCAAAACACGTGAGCACATCATGGGAGTGGTCGTCAGCGAAATCACCATCGAGACTAGGATGGCAGCGGAAAGGGTAATCGCAAATTCCCGGAAGAGGCGCCCGATAATTCCTCCCATCAGCAGCAGCGGAATGAATACGGCGATCAGTGAGACACTGATCGAAAACACCGTGAAGCCGATTTCTCGCGCGCCCTGAAGCGCGGCTTGGATCGGCGTGAGCCCTTCTTCCAGGTGTCTGGTGATGTTCTCCATCACAACAATCGCATCGTCGACTACGAAGCCGCTCGCGATCGCCAGCGCCATCAGAGATAGATTGTCCAGCGAATAGCCGCACAGATACATCACCGCGCAGGTTCCAATCAGCGAAACGGGGACTGCCACCGCTGGAATAAGCGTGGCGCGCAGGTTGCGTAGGAATAGGAAGACCACGAGAATGACGAGAAACACCGAAATGATCAGTGTCCGCTCGATATCGGAGACGGAAGCGCGAATGGTCAGTGTCCGGTCGAGAATCGTGACTAGATGTTCTCCGCTCGGAATGGTCGCCTGTAGCGATGGAATCGCAGCCTGCACCGCATCCACGGTCGTGATGATGTTAGCGCCGGGCTGGCGGAAAATGAGCATGTTGACCGATAGCTTGCCGTTCAGAAATCCCGCTTGGCGCACTGTCTGCTGCGAATCGATCACGTCGGCGACATCCTGAAGCCGGACGACTCCTCCGTTGTGATAACCGACAACCAGAGGCTTGTAATCGACCGCCTTGGAGATCTGATCGTTGGCGATAATATCCGCGGTTATGGTTCCATCCGCCACCTGCCCCTTCGCCGAATTCGAATTTTGCCCGGCTACAACCCTCTGCACTTGCGGCAGACTAATGCCATAGCTCGCAAGCTGGTTCGGATTCAATTCGACGCGCACCGCGGGCAGCGATGCTCCGACCACTGTAACCTGGCCGACCCCCGAAATCTGCGAGATTCGCTGTGCGATCACCGTCGACGCCTTGTCGTACAGTGTCGGAACGTCGTAGACGTCGGACTGAAGGCCGAGCACGAGAATCGGCGAGTCGGCCGGGTTCACCTTGCGATACGTCGGGTTCGCCGGCAGATTAGCGGGAAGATACGTGCGCGCCGCGTTGATACCCGCTTCGACGTCTCTCGCCGCGCCGTTAATGTCGCGGCTCAAATCGAACTGTAGCGTGATTCCGGTGGTCCCTAGGCTGCTCGCCGACGTCATCTCAGTCACGCCGGCGATGTGCCCGAACTGGCGTTCGAGAGGCGTAGCGATTGAGGACGCCATAATATCCGGACTTGCTCCGGGTAAAGATGCCGCCACCGTGATGGTCGGAAAGTCCACCTGCGGCAGCGGAGACACCGGCAGCACCACGAACGCAATCGCACCCGCAATCGCGATTGCCACAGTGAGCAGCGTCGTCGCGACTGGTCGTCCGATGAACAGTGCGGACGGATTCACTTTTGCTCCTTCCTGCGCCGATGCGAGAATCGCGCCCCCAGGTCGTCAAAGAAAATGTAAATCACCGGAGTCGTGTAAAGCGTCAGCACCTGGCTGAAAATCAACCCGCCGACCATCGCCACGCCGAGCGGTCTCCGCAGTTCCGACCCGATCCCGGTGCCGAACGCCAACGGCAGCCCGCTGAGCAGCGCCGCCATGGTGGTCATCATAATCGGACGGAAACGAAGCAGGGAAGCTTGATAAATCGCATCCGTAGCGCTCTTGTTTTCCTTCCTCTCCGCCTCCAGAGCGAAATCGACCATCATGATCCCGTTCTTCTTCACGATGCCGATCAGCAGGATGATGCCGATAATGGCCACGATGTCCAGGTCAAGTCCGAACAACAGCAGCGCCAGCAGCGCTCCCACCCCCGCCGACGGCAGTGTCGAAAGGATCGTGATCGGATGAATAAAGCTCTCATATAGCACGCCGAGCACGATATACACCGTCACCAGAGCCGCCAGAATCAGTAATCCTTCGTTCGAAAGCGATCCCTCGAACGCCGACGCAGTCCCCTGGTAATTCGCGATCACCCCTGCCGGAAACTTCGCTGTCTTCACCACGCCGTCGATTGCATTGAGTGCCTGTCCCAGCGAGTATCCGTCGCCCAGGTTGAACGAAATCGTCACCGCCGGAAACTGCCCCTGATGGTTGATCGATAGCGCCTCGCTGGTCGTCTCGAAGTGCGTAAACGCGCTCAAGGGCACCGGAGTGGAGACACTGGTCGTGGACCCTCCCTGTGCCGACGCGGCCGTCGCTGAACTCGTAGTGGAAGCCGGTCGCGATGTGCCGTTCAACGATGTCGTCGCGCTCGAAGAAGTGCCCGTACCGGTGCTCGTGTTTCCCAGCACCGTCGAGTTCGAACTCACGGTCGCAGTCGGCGAAAGCGCCGAATTCTGGTTGTTGCTTAATGCAGTCGTGCCTATGCTCCCCGCCGAGAATGCCGACGTCGACGACGCCGGCAGAGAGTTGGTGGTACTCGTGGCCGCTGTCAAAAGGGCATTTCCAGCGCTCGCCGCGGCGCCTGATCCCGCGCCTGACGACGAACCCGCCGTGTTTGACGCGATGGCCGCCGGCGCCGTGCTGATCGACGAAGCCTGAATATAAATGTCGTGCAGCTTCTGCGGATCTTTCTGAAATTTGGGATCCGTCTCCAGAATCACGTGATACTGATTCAATTGCGTGTACAAAGTATTGATCTGCCGCTGCCCGAACGCGTCGTAAAGAGTGTTGTCGATCGTCGCCGGCGTGACCCCGAACCGCGATGCCGTCGCGCGGTCGATTACCAGAGCCGCCGCCGCGCCGCCCAGTTGTTGATCGGTGACCACATCGGCCAGCTCCGGCAGCTTGCTGAGCTTCGCGACGAAGTCGTGGGTCACGCTGTCCAGCTCGCTCTGGCTCGGATCTTCGAGCGTGTACTGATACTCGGTCCGGCTTACTCGGTCGTCCACCGTCAGGTCCTGCACCGGCTGCATGTACAGCTTGATCCCCTCCACCTTCGCTAGATTCGGACCCAGCCGGTTGATGACCCCGATCGCGTTCAGCTTGCGTTGCTCCAGCGGTTTGAGGTTGATCTGAATCCGTCCGCTGTTCAGCGTCGTATTCGTTCCATCCGCGCCGATAAACGACGAAATGCTGTCCACCGCGGGATCGGATAGAATCACTTTCGCCAGCGCCTGCTGCTGCCTGGTCATCGCGTCGAATGAAGTATCGGCTGACGTCTGCGAAATTCCCTGAATAATTCCCGTGTCCTGGGTCGGGAAAAATCCCTTTGGGATATAAATGTACAAGACTGCGGTCAGCACCAGCGTCACCACCGCGACCAGCAGCGTGATTCTTTGGTAGCGGAGCACGAATTTTAAAGTCCGCCCGTAGAACGCGATGATCCTCTCGAACATTTGCTCAGACGTGCGGTAAAAGCGCCCCTGCTTCTCCGGAGGCGTGTATTTCAGCAGTCGAGCCGACATCATCGGAGTCAGCGTCAGCGAAACAAACGCCGACAGTACGATCGTCACCGCCAGCGTTACCGCGAACTCCCGGAACAACCGCCCGGCCACATCTCCCATGAATAGCAACGGAATCAGCACCGCGATTAATGACACCGTCAATGACAGGATCGTGAACCCGATCTGCTCTGCCCCCTTCAACGCCGCCTCTAAAGGATTCTCTTTCTCCTCGATGTAACGCGAGATATTCTCGATCATCACGATTGCGTCGTCCACCACGAATCCTGTCGAAATCGTCAGCGCCATCATCGTGAGGTTGTTCAGGCTGTACCCTGCCAGGTACATCACGCCAAATGTCCCCACCAGCGAAAGCGGCACCGCGACACTCGGAATAATGGTCGCCGCCAAACTGCGCAAGAACAGGAAAATCACCATCACCACCAGCGCGATGGTCAGCATCAACTCGAACTCCACGTCTTTCACCGACGCGCGGATCGCCGTCGTCCGATCCGTCACCACCTGCACATGAACCACCTTCGGTAGAGTGCTTTCGAGCTGCGGCAACAGCTTCTCGATGCTGTCCACCACCTGGATCGTGTTCGCCCCAGGCTGCCTTTGGATGTTGAGAATCACCGCCGGCGTATAATTCACCCACGCCGCGAGCTTGGCGTTCTCCACGCCGTCCACCACCCGCGCCACCTGCGTCAACATCACCGGCGCGCCGTCGCGATACGCCACCACCACCTGCCGGTAATCGCTGCTCGTCAACAACTGATCGTTCGCATTGATCGTGTAATCCTGCGAAGGCCCGTCGAAGCTCCCTTTGGCCGAGTTCAGGCTACTTCCAGTCAGCGCATTGCGCAGATCCTCAAGGTTGATCCCATACGACGCCAGCGCCGTCGGATTCGCCTGAATGCGCACCGCGGGCTTCTGGCCTCCCGAAATGCTCACTAGGCCGACGCCCGTAATCTGCGAAATCTTCGGCGCCAGGCGCGTGTCCGCCAGATCCTCCACCGCCGACAGCGCCATTTCGTTCGACGTCAGCGCCAGCGTCAGCACCGGAGCGTCCGCCGGATTCGACTTGCTGTAAATCGGAGGCGTCGGCAGATTGGCCGGCAGATAACTCTGCGCCGCGTTAATCGCCGCCTGCACCTCCTGCTCCGCTACATCGATGTTCAGGCTGAGCTGGAACTGCATCACGATCACCGAGACTCCGCCCGCGCTGGTCGACGTCATCTGACTCAACCCCGCCACCTGTCCGAACTGCCTTTCAAGCGGAGCCGTTACTGCCGACGCCACCACCTCCGGACTCGCCCCCGGATAAAACGTCAATACCTGAATCGTCGGATAATCTACTTCCGGTAACGCCGATACCGGTAGCTGGAAGAACGCGACGCCGCCCGCCAGAAACATCGCCGCCATCAGCAAAGCAGTGGCTACCGGCCGAAGAATAAAGGGCCGCGATGGATTCATTGCGCCGGAGCCCCCGTGTTGGTTTGTCCCTGCGGCGTCGGCCCACGAACCGTGACCAGCGCGCCATTCTCCAACCGGTCGAACCCGCTCGTCGCAAGGGTAGCTCCCGCGTTCACCCCCTGCACTGCGGTCACAGTCTCATTGCTGGTCAACGTAGTAATCTGCTGGACGCTCACCGTATTGTTCTGCTGAACCACATACACGAACGCTTCCGTCCCGTTATGCTGCACCGCCGCCGTCGGTGCCAGAACCACCTTGCGGAGCGTCTTCAGCAGCAGCCGCGCATTCACGAACTGATTCGGGTACAGCGAAAAATCCTTGTTCGGGAACGTTGCGCGAAATTTCACAGTTCCCGTCGTCGTATCGATCTGGTTATCGAGCGACGTCAGCTTCCCGCTCTCGATCTGCTTGTCGTTCGCCCGGTCGAACGCATCCACCGTCAGCGTCCGTCCGCCCTTCAACTGCGCCTGGACTGATGGCAGGTCGTCTTCTGAAACATTGAACACCACTGTGATCGGCTGCAATTGCGTAATCACCACCAGCGTGGAGCTGCTTCCCGCAAAAATCGTGTTCCCTGGATCCACTAGCCGCAGTCCGACCTTGCCGGCGATCGGCGCGACAATGTGGCAATAGTCCAGTTGCACTTTGTCGAAATCCACCGTGCCCTGGTCCGACTTGACCGTCCCCTCGTCCTGGCGCACCGCCTGCTCCTGATCGTCGAGCTGTTGTTTTGCAATCGCGTTTCGCGCGTACGCGGCCTGGTACCGCGCCAGGTCCATTTTTGCCTGTGCCAGTACGCCTTCGTCGTGCTCCAGATTTCCTTGCGCCTGTTTGAGCGTCGCTTCGTACGGCAGCGGATCGACATCCACCAGAGGATCGCCCTTCTGGACCAGTTGCCCTTCCGTATAGTGAACCGCGATCACCCTCCCTGTAATCTGGCTGTAAACAGTAACGGTAAAAACCGGCGTCACGGTCCCCAGCGCATCGACATAAATATTTATGTCGCCGGCCTTCGTTTGCCCTGTCGTGATCGACGCACCCTGAGGTTTCGCCGCGGCCGCCTTCTTCGCCGCCTCTTCTTTGCTGCGGAAATGGTGGACCACCAACAGGACCAGGAGTAATAGGAGGATGGCCGCTGCCCAAAACCATTTCCTCCGCGGATTCTTAGGTTTTTTCGGCGGCTCTTCCGGTGCAGTTTGTTCGTGCTCTTCTTTACGCGGCTCGGATGGAATCTCGCCGTCCGTCAGATTGGGTTCTTTCTTGTCGTCGGCCATGCGTTGCCGTTTTCAGCCCCGAAAACAAGCTGGCCTGGAGCTTCCCGCAGCACCTCATGCAGTAGATCGCCCAACACCAAAAAAGTTTCACCCGCAGCACCGTAGGCTCTTAGTACTACGCCAAAACATCCAAATGGTGGCGCAAGCTTCAGCTTGGAGCGTCAGCCGGCGTGTCTTCCCGGCCCACCGCTTGCTACTCTGCGTATTACCCGAGCCAAAAGTGCCGCAATGACAACCCAGCTCCCCGCCGCGCCTGCACCCTTTCGTCACACCTGCTGGATTCTTCTTACCCACTCCCTGCTCCTGGCGAGTTCACTCCGTGCCGCCAACCCCACCATCACCGTGCAAGTTTCAAATGAAACGGCGCCCTCTACCGGAGGAACTGCTCAATTCAAAATCTCGCTGACCGCGCCCGCGCTAGTCTCCAACGCGAACATCTCCATGACCTTCGATCCCACGATCTTCGGTCCCATCCTCAACGTAGCCGCCTTCAGCGCCGCCGGGGATCAGGCGGGTTACGCCAACGTGAACGGCCAGCAGCTCACCGCGTCCGTCTCCTCGTCCTCCGCCAGCCTCGGTCAATTACCCGATCTGCCGATATTCATCGTGACCGTTCAAGTGCTCCCACAACCGCAGCCGCCTCCTCCACCGCCTCCACCAGGAGCCGCAGTCCCGGCGCAACCGGCGGGATACCCGTCTGCACCTGTCACCGTGGACCCGGCGCAATCGCCCTGGCAGGATCAGCAGGGCAATACGTATACGGTCAACGTGAATCCCGGAACCCTAACCCTCCGCGGCAGCCTGTCGATTCAAAACGTGACCCCCGGAGGAGGATTGTTACCGTCAGGAACCGTGGTCTCGATCGTTGGCACCGGATTCGACGCATCGACCATCGCCACGATCGACGGCGTGAGTATAGTCTCGACGCAGTTCGTCAACGCCCAGCAGATCAACGTCGCGCTCGGCGGGGCCACGGAGCTAACCGGCAAACATCTCCATGTCACGACGGCTGCCGGCTTGCAGTCCGACTTCTTCTGCTCTCTCCCCTCCGTTCCAGCCAACGTCGCATCGTCGATCTTTCCTCTACTGCCACTGGCCACCTACACGAATGTCGCGTGGCAGTATGTCGTGGAGGGCGCCTACGCGGAAGAAGTCGCGCTCTTGAATCAGACTCTCAATCCCGTGACCGTGACGTTCTTCTTCGTTAATTCTTCCTCCATCGCGACCGAATCTTCACCCCTCACGATTCCTCCCGGCGAGCTCTACTGGCTCAACGCCACCACGTTCAGCAATGGTTTGGGATTACTCGGAATGCTCTCCTCGGCCCCGATACGAATGCTCGAATATCAGGTGCAGGAGGGGCAGACCAACCTTCAACCTCCAACCCTCTTGACCGCGACCGAGCCGCCACTCTCAGCCTTGATCGAACCCACTGTTTCACCCACCGCCGCCGCATGGACCTGGCAGATCGGCGCCCCGGCTCCTGCGCCATTGATCACCAATATCAGGGGAGGCTTTCCCTTCACCGCCGTCTCGTCGGTTCCCTGGGTCTCCGTCTCGCCAACACAAGGCACGGAGCCTGCAAGACTAACCCTGACCCCCAACGTTTCCGCGCTTGGAGCCGGATCCTATTCGGGTAGTGTCACCATCCACAACATTGTCCCGGCCGCCCTCGCATCATTCGTTCAGGACATCGTGTTGAAGGTGACCCTGCAAGTGGGCCCCACCGCGTTCATCACCGTCGACCCCCCCAGCCTGGTCAGCGTACCCGCCGGGAGCACAACGCCAATCACCGCGACCTTCAGCGTCACCACCGCTGGAGCTCAAGCTTCGATAGCGGTCGCCGAGAGTACCAGCTCCGGCGGCAATTGGCTTTCCGCCGCGCCAACCACGGGCTTCGCTCCAGGCAGCGTGACCGTCACCGTAAATCCCACTGGCCTCGCCGCCGGAGCCTATGCGGGCATCGTCGTCGTTTATGGACCCTTGAACTCCGTCATCGTCCCGGTCCAAATAAATGTCGGCTTGAGCTCTCCGGGAGCGAACCTGTCAACGCTGACCTTCGCGCTTGCCGCCGGAACCACTACTCCGGGTCCACAGTCCAATATCTTGAATGGGAGCTATTCCTCAGTCTCAGTCACGACTCAATCCGGAGGAAACTGGCTTACGGCCTCGCTCATGGGCAGCAATAATCTTTTTACCAGCGCGAGCGCCGTTGGGCTCAGCCCCGGCACCTATCTCGGAACCATCACGCTCACTTCAACAAGTGGCGCCACCTCGCAGATTCAAGTCACACTAACCGTGGTCACGCCGTCCGCTCCTCTGACCGTGACTCCCGCGAGCGTCTCGCTCACGACGGAAGCCGGACAATCCGTAACACAAATCTTCAACGTCAGCTCCACTCCGAGCACACTCTTCAACTTCAATGTCTTAACCCCCGGCCCAGAACAGTGGTCGCCCGGAGGCAGTCAGACTTCCCCCTACACACCCTCGACCGTGACTCTCACACTTCAATCCTCGCAGCCCGGCATTCATTACGGCAGTGCAATCTTCACCTCGGGCTCAAACGCCGTGACTATCCCCATCGTCCTAACCGTAATGGCGACCGCCCCATCGCCGCCGATTCTCGGCTCGGTAGTCAGCGCCGCCTCGGGGCTTCCGGGACCCATCGCGCCCGGCGAGATCATCGCCATCTATGGCACTGGCCTCGGAATAGTGACGGGTTTCACCATCGGACCGGGCTTTAATGTCCCCTATACCACCGTCCAGATCGACGGCAGCACGGTGGATCCAATATACGCCTCATCCAAACAATTAAATGTAATCGTGCCATCCGGAACTCCTTCCACCGGCACTTCCATGCTGCAGGTATACAACTTGGGAAGCCCTCCAACCGCAGCTTGGCAGATCCCTCTCGCGCCATCCGCCCCGTCGATATTCACCCTCAGCGGATCCGGAGTCGGCCCCGGCGCAATCGTGAACCAGGACGGCTCCATCAACAGCCCATCGAACCCCGCGTCGCGCGGCACCGCAATTCAGATCTATGCCACCGGCGGAGGGCCAACGTCGCCACCCTCATCCGCCGGCTACGTAGCGACAGCCGCCGCCAGCCTCACGCTTCCGGTATCTCTGACCATCGGCGGAGTGAATGCGCAAGTTCTCTATGCAGGCAACGCCCCAGGCGAGGTTGTAGGACTTGTGCAAATCAACGCAATTATTCCGCAAGCCGTAACTCCCGGGACCGCGCTGCCGGTTCTGCTGACCATCGGCGGAGTTTCTTCTCAACCCGGAGTAACCGTCGCTATCTTTTAACTCTTCCCGAACCTCCGCCCTTCAGCAAATCCTCGACTTCGCCGCGCGTTAAACGGCAATAATCCCCTGGAATTGAGTGTTTCAGGCACGACGCTGCCACTGCGAACTCCAGAGCCTCTTGATGCGATCCGAGTTCTTGCAAACCGAAAATTAGTCCGCCGCCGAATGAATCACCGGCGCCTACGCGATCGACGATGTTGGTGATTTCGTAATAGCGGCTCAGGTGGAATTTTTCGCGGTCGTGCAAACAAGCGGACCAGTTGTTGTGCGAGGCGCTTTTCGATTCTCTCAGTGTAATCGCGATCATCTTGAGGGCAGGGAACTTAGCCAGCACGGTTTCCGCCAACTTCTCATAGGCACTGCGATCCAGATGGCCGCTTTCGACATCGGCTTCGCCGCGGATGCCCAGTGCCAGTTGCACGTCTTCTTCATTAGCGATGCCCACGTCCACATATTGAAATAGCTCCGGCATCACTTCGTGCGCCTTTTTGCCCCACTTCCATAGGTTTTTTCGATAATTGAGATCGCAACTCACAGTCAGCCCTTTTGCCTTCGCCACCGCGACGCTCTCCATCGCCAGTTTGGCGCAGGATTCGCTGATTGCGGGCGTGATCCCGGTGATATGAAACCAGTTTGCGCCTTCGAACGATGTTTCCCAATCGATTGATTTTGCTAAAGAAATCGCAGAGCGGTCACGATCGTAAGTCACCGCCGACGGACGCTGATTTGCGCCAGCTTCAACATAATAAACGCCCATCCGGCCTTGGCCTCGGACGATGTGCGAGGTATCGACGCCCAGGCCGCGCAGTTCGCGGATAGCTGCGTCGGCTGCGGGGTGTTTTTCGGGCAATACCGTGATGTATCGCGCCGGCAATCCAAATCCCGCGACGGCGACCGCGACATTGGCTTCGCCTCCGCCGAAAGTGGCCATTAATTCAGGGGTTTGGAAGAATCGTTCCAACCTCGGCGGCGCCAGGCGCAGCATGATTTCTCCGAAAGACACCACGAGTTTTGACATTGGAATTTCTCCGCTCAAACCACCTCAGGATATAAGATTTGGCCGGATGTCGACAATGGGGGGCAACGGGAAGTGCTAGAAAGCCAAGGGGGATAATTGGCGGCGCTGACTATGAGGGAGACAGTTCGGCCTCCCTAACATAGCGTTAGCGATTTTCGGCCGTGAGCTGCTGGTCGAGCAGTTTTTCCAGTTCCTGTGCCTGGCGCTCGGCTTCACCCAGGGACGCAATATTCAGGAGGCTGATCTGGAACTGGATTTCAGGTGCGACGTGCATAATCCTTTATATCGGGCATATGCGGCGGGATCGATAGGTACTTACTACTTTATCGATCCTTAAAACGCCTTAAATCGTCGGCTAGGATACTATACGAGCCCTTATTTCACCATAAATTCCAGTCTCCAGCGCCTAAAACCCAGGCGGCGACCAGAGCGTTGGCGACCGAGTGGGCGAGGACGGCATCTCCGATTCTTCCGCGGCGAATCTGAACCAGAGCGAAGATAGCGCCGGCGATGGTTCCGGCGAGCCAGCGGTCGCCGTGCATGATGCCGAAGGCGATCGACGAGATGAGAAACGGCGCCCAAGAGAAAGTGCGCCAGCTCACCGATTCAAAATCGGGCGAAGCTAAACGCCGCAGCAAGAATCCGCGGAACGCGAGTTCCTCGGCGACTGGCACGATGAGTACTCCACCGACTATGCGCAGGGCGATCCATGCGATTCGCGCTGCGCCGGATGCCTGCATCAGTGCGGCGGGCGCGGGGGAATGAAAGGTCTTCTCAAATCCCATCCAGATGGCGAAGACGAGCGCGCCTGCGGCGGCGCCGATCCAACCGAAGCGCCAGTTCAAATCCCGGTAGCTCTCGCGGAAATACCAGAGCGCTCCGGCGGCTGCGACGATGCGCAGGGAGTAGAACCATTCGAAGCCGGCGGACAGGGCATGCGCGATCATCGCTGCGCCGAGGATCGCGAGGAAGGGCATCAGATAGGGAGCGGTGGGATTGGTGGTATCGGATTGGGGAAGATCGTGAACCAGCGCCGGGATGCGGCGAGCCAGCAGGCAGGTGCCGATGGCAACAGCGTTGAAGGCGATCCAGCCAGCTTCGGAATGAAATCCTCCAATGGCGATTTGAGGCGCGCCGGCATTTCCGATGAGGATCAAAGCCGCGATGCGCACGGCATTTGCGATCCATAGGAGCGCTACACCCGCTGGAATTAGGATTAAGGCTTGCGGGAAACGCCACTGGCGGCGGAAGAACCATAGCCACGCCGAACTGAACGCCAGGATCAGGCCCATGCCTTCATAGCCGGAACATTCGGGGGCGATCTCCACATGAAAAGTGGGAGTGCCGATCGACATGTTGGAGGGATCGACGAGGAGCACCGCAACGAATGGACGCAGCATCAAAGCGACCAGGTTGAACGTCCCGTGACTGAGAGGGATCCAGAGCTTTTGCGCCAGCACTCCGAAGGCGCAGGCCACGAGTGCGCCGCCGAGGCCGTAAATCCACGCATCACCGGTGCTGCGGGCGATTTCGACCCAGACGCGCGCCGGAATCAGCGCGCAGGCTGCCAGCGCGAATGATAAGAGACCGGTACATCCCCACACCAGAACCTGGGAATTCAGAAATGTTCCGGCGGTAGCGTGGAACATTGCGGAGGAGAGCCAGATAAACAGCAGCATGGAGGCGGCGTGCGCCGCGAAGATGGACCAACCGATTGGAGAGGACGCGCATTCGGCAGAGATGCGCTTCAGATCAGTCTTCGCTCTGGATTCGGCGAAGATCAAGGACCCGAGAGCGATCGCAACACCAAGCCGCACGAACCAAGCTCCCCAATCGTGGAGGATCGTGGCGAGAATGCCGCGGCCGCGGAGTAGTTCCGTGTCGAGCCAATACGAAATCAGTAAGATCTCAATTGCGAACAAAATCCCCAGAAGTGCCAAGCGGGCGGGAAGACGGAGCGCAGCGGGAGGTGCGGTTTCGACAACGGGGGTGAGCTGGGCTTGCATTGTGACGCAAATCCCCGACCGGACGTAGACAGGTGGGGGACAAAGAAACCCCTGGCTTGCGCCAGGGGCTCTCTAGTAAATCGGGGGAGAATCTATTTACTTGTTACTTGCGGCGGCGTCCGCGGATCATCAGCATTGCGCCGCTGAGCAGGGCAATGGCGCTGGCGCCCGACGCCGGATCGATCTCCGGTACAGCCGAGGCGAACGCGGCGCTGGAGGCGCCGATCAGGAGCAGCGACATGCCAGCAATCTTCATCAAGTTCATTTTCATTTTGGTCTCCGATGGAAATTTAGTTACTAACAGGTAATACGCAAAATCCAGGCTGCTGGAGCGACCTGGATGATGGAAAAAGTTCTAGTACCTAGCGGCGGCGGCGCCCGCGGATCATCAACATGGCGCCGGCGAGCATTGCCAGGGCGCTTGCTCCCGAGGCCGGATCGATTTCCGGAACCACGGACGCGAAACATACGCTCGACATGCCGATACCGAGGAGCGCAAATCCCGCGATTTTCATCACGTTGCTTTTCATTGTGTAGAGAATCCCCCTTAGAGATGGTGCAATAAACTTCCCGAGTATCGCTGTAGATATGTTACAAGTCAAGTACCGATCTCGGGTAGTACTAGCCCTTTGAGGGCTCAGGGAACCAGGTTGGGCAGGAAACAGGGGTCTTTTTTAGAGGGTAAGGGTGGGGAAAAAATTGGAAGAGTTTTTGAGAGGAGCAACCTCGGTTCCTTGAGCACTCATCTTATCCGTCACGGCAACTACTGAAGCAATCGCTGTGCCAAGCTCGCAAGTGATTGATTCCCGGTTTTCGCGTTTCGGCAAATACCGGTTTGGCGTGCCAAGTTGGAAAGACTTACCGGAATTGCATTGGTTGAGATGCGAACGGTGCCGCGTTTTACCGGCTGTATTCAACCGGTGATGGCTGGAGTAGACCGGTCCTAAACGGGCTTTTCGTCTTTACAAAAAATTGCAGGAAAAGAGGCCCGACAGTGTGTCCACAACTTGTTGTTACTTAGCGATGCGGCCCTTCTTGGCCTCATCGATTTCGATGTTGTAGACGCTCAGGGCGCGGCCGGTGGCTACGTCAAGCTGGAGGCGGGCCTGGACGTAGGTTGCTTCCGCCACGACTTCAGTGCCGCCGGCGGTTGCCAGGTCGCGTTGTGCCTGAATGACGAGGAAGGGTGTCGAAGCGCCGACAGCGTATTTTTTTTGTTCGGCATCGAGGGTCTGCTGTTGGAGAATGCGGCTTTTGACGGCGGCGGAATATTGTGCGCGGGCCTGCTCGACCGTGATCATGGCGTTCTGGACGTCAACGTGGATCTGATTGATCAATCGCTGGACGCTCAACTCGCTTTGGCGCAGATTGACGGCAGCGGTGGTGTAGTTGGCTTGCGCATTGCGATTGCGCAGGGGAATGCTCAACTGGAGGCCCACCGAATAGTTCGGGAAATTGCGGGAGAAGACTTGTCCGAGAACGTTTCCGTAGCCTCCGAGGAAGAATGGATTCTGGGGTGTGCCGGCCGCTGCGAGCGCGTTGGCGTCGCCGGCGAGTCCGGTGTTCCGGAGGTCCCCGAAGGCGCTCAAGGTGGGGAGCATCAGATTGCGGGTGCCGGTCAGCAGGATTTTCTGATTCTCAAGCTGGATGCGGCTTTGCTGAAGCTCGGGACGATTTTCGACGGCAACGGCGAAGAGGGCTTGGATCGGTTCGAGATTCTCCTGGGCGGGGATGCGGATATGGTCGGTAGCGACGATGCGGGCGGCGGCGACGGCGGGATTGGCGAGTCCATTGCGGCTGAGGGCGTTCTTAAGGATGGTCTCCTGCTGGAGGACGGTGGTTTGCGAGGTGACGAGCGCTTGTTCGTCGGAGGCGACCTCGGCTTCGGCGCGAACAATCTCAATGGGCGCGAGGCTGCCGACATCGACTTGTTTCTGATTATCGCTGTACAGCTTTTGCGAGAGGGCGAGGGCTTTACGCTTCACCTCGACGTCTTCATTGGCGCTGACCAGCAGCCAGTAGGCCTGGACGACGGTCTGCACGGTGACGATCACCTGCTGCTTAAAGACGATATCGGCGGCGCGCAGATTGTTTTTCGCGATGCGGATCGGGCGGTTGTTGATGGCCAGACCGAAACCTTGCAAAAGAGGCTGAGAGACCGTGAGATCGAGGTACGCGGTGGTGACGGGGTTGAAGAGGTTGAGGAAAGAATTCTGATCGGAGAACGTATTGTTGTAGCTGAGCGAGGCGGACGCGCCGGTGACGAAATTCTGCTGAAGATTGAAATTGGCGATGGTATTGGTGGTGACCAGCGAAGTGGTGCCGGTGGTGACGGTGTTCTGCTGCGGCGACGTGATGTGGCCCCATTCGACGGTGGCGTTGATGGTGGGATCGTAGCCGTTAGGATTGACGCTGGTGAAGACGCCGGTCGCGAAGCTGGAAGTGATGCTGTTCTGGGCGAGGATGGAGAAGAAGTTTTGTGCGGAGGAGGCGGTGAGTCCAGTGGCTCCGGCGGATGTGTTGGTGGGGATGCCCTGCGTCGAGGCTCCGGATTGAGCGCGGAGAAGGTCGGCTTGGGCGAGGGGGAAGAGGTAGCGTTCGACCTCGATATCGATATTGTTTTCGAGCGCGAGCGAGATGGCGTCCTGGAGGGAGAGATAGAGCTTACCGTCATGGAGGAGGGATTCGATGCGTCCGGTGTTGGCGAGGTTCGCGGGAGGGAGCTGTTTCGGATCGTAGGGACGAGTGATCCAGTGGTCTTGAGCGAAGGATGGGGTGAGGGTAAGGAAGAGGCACAAATATGTTGCTGGTTTCATGGGCTTCTTTAGGTTACTTGAGGTTGTGGGGGGAGCTAAGGGGATACCGGCAAATGGCAAAAATGGGGGGACGAGCGGCGGGGTTGAAGAAAGGACAGGCCGCGGTTCTGACCTGCTGACGGGGTAAATTCAAAACAATATTGGCCGCCGATGAACGCAGATGAACGCCGATAGCCCCCATGCCGCTTTTCATACCCGACGTCATCACAGTTTGTGGCAGTCAAGGGCCGCAAGCAAACGACAGCTCTGAAGGGGCTGCCCACATCAGGAAGAAGGCGAAATCGAAGTAGCCGCGTTGGGCTGCAAGTACGCCTTTCTTCCGAATCGGCGTTCATCCGCGTTCATCGGCGGCTATAAATGGTTTATGCTTTCGCGCGGTTTTTCCAGAGGTCCAGGACCAGGAGGCAGGCTCCTATGGTGATGGCGCTGTCGGCGGCGTTGAAGCTGGGGAATTCGTAGCTGCCAAAAAAGAACTGGAGGAAATCGGTGACGGTGCCGCGGAAGAGGCGATCGTACATGTTGCCGGCCGCGCCTCCGAAGACCAGGGCCAGGGCGATTTCGAGCATCGGGGATTTTTTTACGGAGGGGCGAAAGAGCATGGCTCCGATGATCGCCATAACGGCAAGGGAGACTCCTACGAGGAAAATGGAGCGGTATTCGCTGTGGGATTCGGAGAGGAAACCGAAGGCTGCGCCGGGATTTTCGGCGTGAACGATGTTGAAGAAGCCCGCGATGACGGGTTTCATATCCCAGGGCGAGAAGTTTCGCTGGATGTAGAGCTTGGTGATGCGGTCGAGAATGAGGACTCCGGCGATGATCGCGACGGAGCGGAGGCGCGAGTTCACTCGGGGCTTTCCTTTATTCCCATTTCAGTGAGGGCGGCGCGGCAGGGTTCGCAGACCTGCGCGTTTCTGGCGGCGATGAATTTCCAGCATCGCTCGCATTTCTGATCGGTGGCTTGGGAGACGGCGTCGCAGTTGCTCAGTTCGACTGCGGAGACTACGAAGAGGGCGGGCAGAGTATCGAGATACTCCTCTAAGAGGGGCTCTTTTACCAGAGTGACGCGGGCTTCGAGAGGGGAACCGATGAGTTTTTCCTGCCTAGCGGCTTCGAGCATTTTTAATACGCGTTCGCGGACGGCCATGAGCGCATCCCATTTTTCTAATTCGGCTGCATTGAGTCCGCCGGCTAGTTCTTCGGGATCGGGCAGGTGCGCCAGGTGGACGCTGTCGGGTGAGCCGGCGGGCCTCGGCGTCAGCGCCCAGACTTCTTCGGCGGTGAAGGAGAGCAGAGGCGCGAGCAGACGCGTCAGGGCATAGAGAATTTTGTAGACCGCGGTTTGGCCGCTGCGGCGGGCCCGGCTTTGCGTGGCAGAGGTATAGAGACGGTCGCGGAGGATTTCGAAATAGATGGAGCTTAGGTCGGCGGCGGCGAAGTCGTAGACGGCCCGGTAGACTTTGTGGAACTCCAGGTTGCCGTAGAACGCGCGGCATTTGCGGACCAGTTCTTCGGCGCGGGCGAGGATCCAGCGGTCGAGCTCCAGCATTTCGGAGGGAGGGACCGAGTCGACGGCGGGGTCGAAATCGTAGAGATTGCCGAGCGAGTATTTGAACGTGTTGCGGAGTTTGCGATAGGCCTCGACCAGACGATCGATGATGGTTTGCGAGAGGCGCACGTCTTCGGTGAAGTCGACAGACGCGGTCCAGAGGCGCAGGAGGTCGGCGCCGTGCTGCTTGATGAAGATTTCGGGCTCGACGGCGTTGCCTTTGGATTTGTGCATGGCATGGCCGTCGCCATCGAGCGTCCATCCGGCGGTGGCGGATGCCCGGTAAGGGGATGCGCCTTTGAGGGCCACGGCGATTAATAGGGAGCTCTGGAACCAGCCGCGGTACTGGTCACCGCCTTCGAGATACATGTCGGACGGCCAGGGGAGATTATTTTCGGGGGTCAGGACGGCCAGGTGGCTGGCGCCGGAATCGAACCAGACGTCGAGGATGTCGGTTTCTTTGCGGAATGACGCGCCACCGCACTTCGAGCACGAACGGTCGAGTCCGATCAACTCTTCGGCGGTTCTGGAATACCAGATGTCGGCGGTGTGTTCGCGGAACAAGGCGACTACGCGGTCCAGAATTTTCTTGTCGGTGAGGGGCGTGTTGCAGCCCTCGCAATAAAAGACGGTGATGGGGACGCCCCAAACGCGCTGGCGGGAGATGCACCAATCGGGGCGCGTGGCGATCATGTTATGCATGCGCTCTTCGCCGGAACTTGGAGTCCAGTGGACATTCTTGACGGCGGCTAAGGCGTTCGCGCGGAGATTATTGTTATCCATGCCGACGAACCATTGTTCGGTGGCGCGGAAGATGGTCGGGCGGTGGCAGCGCCAGCAGTGCGGGTAGCTGTGGCTGATGTTACGGGTCGCGGCCAAGGCTCCGGCGTTCTTCAGAATTTCGATAACGATCGGGTTGCCGTCCCAGACGGTTTTTCCGATCAGCTCCTGCGGGATGACGCCGGGTGCGCCTTCGGCTTGATAGAACTTTCCGGCGGCGTCGACGGGGCAGTAAACGGGCAGGCCATAGGCTCGACCGATTACGTAATCTTCGGCTCCGTGGCCGGGGGCGGTGTGGACGGCTCCGGTGCCTTGTTCCAGCGTGACGTGGTCGCCCAGGATGCCGAGGGAATCGCGGTCCAGGAATGGGTGGCGGAAGACGGTTCCTTCCAGTTTTTCGCCAGGGAAGGTCGCCAGGAGCTTCGGTGACTGCCAGTCGGCTGCCTCGGCGGTCGCGTTGACTAGATCCTCCGCGACGATGTAGACATCTCCATTGTTTTCAATCGCTGAGTAAGTAAACTTCGGGTGAAACGCGATAGCTAAATTCGCGGGGATGGTCCAGGGGGTGGTGGTCCAGATCAGGCCGAAGACGCGCTTGCCGGCCAAGGCGGGATCGATTCTTGCGGGGTCGGATTTTAGGGCGAATTTTACCCAGATGGACGGACTGGAATGGTTCTCGTATTCGACCTCGGCTTCGGCTAAAGCGGTGCGGTCGTAGATGCACCAGTTGACGGGTTTTAGTCCTTTATAAACGAATCCCTGGTCGAGAAAATCGACGAACGCCTGGGCGATTACGGCTTCGTATTCCGCGCTCATGGTCAGATAGGGATCTTCCCAGCGGCCCAGAACGCCCAGGCGGATGAAATCGCGGCGCTGGAGGTCGACGTATTTTTGCGCGTATTTCCGGCAGGCGCCGCGGATCTGCGCCTGAGTCATGCTGGCCTTTTTGGAGCCTAGTTCGTTGTCGACTTTGTTCTCGATCGGAAGGCCGTGGCAGTCCCAGCCGGGGACGTAGGGGGAATCGTAACCTTCCATGGTCTTGAGCTTGACGACGAAATCCTTGAGAATTTTGTTAAACGCGGTGCCGAGGTGGATTACTCCATTGGCATAGGGAGGTCCGTCGTGGAGGATGTAGGTGGGGCGGCCTTTGCGGTCGGCGCGAATGCGTTCGTATAGGTTCGAATCCTTCCATTGGGCGAGCAGTTTCGGCTCCAGCGTACCGAGATTGGCCTTCATCGGGAAATCGGTACGAGGAAGATGGACAGTCTTCTTTAAGTCGTCGTAAGGCATCGGGGTGATTATTCATCGTAACTGATTCCAATGGAATCAATCATCTGCATTGTCGAATCGAACGATACACTTTCCTGTTGACAGAACATTAAGTTTAAATTAAGATGCTCTTTCCCTACTCCTCTCGAATGATGGAGGAGGAATGGCGCGGAGACCAGCGGGTCCTAAGGAGTACGTGGTGCATCCGAGTTTGACCTTTCACGTTGGCGAGAAGGTCGTTTACCCCAACCATGGGGTAGCGACGATCGAGAATATCAGCAGCCGGGCGTTCGCCGGGCATTTTGAGCGATTTTACCTGCTTAGGCTCACCTATACCAGTATGACGGTGATGGTTCCATTTTCGCATGTGGAGGACCTGCGCCTCCGCAAGGTGACTCGGAACAGCGAAGTGGCTCGGGTGATTGGTTTCCTGTCCGAAGGGCGCTGCCAGCGCCGCCAGGACTGGAAAGACCGGTTCAAAGAGAACAGCGAGAAGATGCAGAACGGCAGCCTGTTGGCGGTCGCTGAGGTCATGAAAGGACTTCTCCTGCTGCAACTCGAAAAGCCTCTATCGTTCCGCGAGAAGAAGATGCTGGATCGGGCGCGGCACATGCTGATTACCGAATTTTCCACTTCGCGCGGTTTGAATGAAGCGGAAGCGGTGGATATGCTCGAAAAGGCTCTCAATAAGGCACAATTGAAGCTGCCTGAGGCGTTGTAAATCTACCGCGGCTCTCGCGGGGCTCCCAGCGCTGTTTGGGATTCGTCTCGCATTTCGGACCGGACGTCGGCACGACTGCCGACGCGCGCCACAAGGACAAAAATCAAGGTTTTGTTGGGGACTCAGACACTAGTTGACGCGTTCCTGCATGCGTTTGCCGGTGCGTTCGCGGTCCACGAGCTCGTCGAAAATTGCCAGTACCTGCTTGCGGAAATTATAGACGCGATGGAGTTTTTCGCGCACCTGCATCTCGTTGCGATGGCGCTTCATCAGTTTGTCGAGCAGCTTGCGGGGGACGTCGATATCGCGGCGTAAAGTCTCAGCGGAATGGCCGCGCAGGAATAGCCCATAGAACAGAGCCGCCTCGCGCTGGGGCGCTAGAGGATCGATTTCTTCCTGGAAAGCCATAACTGCTGCACAAAAAAAGCAGTATAAACCGCCTATCGGCTTTCCGCAAGGTGCCCGTTAGTTTCAAAGTCTAACTGGCTGATTTTCCGATGCGCTCCGGTAACAGGCGCAGACCAGCTCGACGGAACGATAACCGTCGAAAGCGGTGACGGGGGGAGGGCCGCCCGAGATTACGGCGTCAATAAACAGACGATCCTCCTCCTCAAAACCGAAGCGCGTCGAGATCGCGAGATGGCGAAAATCTTCCGTGACGGTTTCCGAATCGAGGCCCAGGCGGTAGCTGAGCGATTCGATTTCCGCGGTTTCAATGGTTGCGTACCTGCCGAAGACCTCCACGCGTTCGTAGGGGAAAAACCAACCGGCGTCGGCGGAGGTGACGAAGGTCGCATGCATGCCGGAGGCGAAGTCGACCAGGATCGAGAAGTCGTTCGGTCCGCTGAGGCGCGCATCGAGCGCGGAGATTTCGCCGAACTGGAAGCGCATCATATCGAACATGTGGATAGGGGTTTCGTAGAGGAATCCTCCGGTGACAGAATCGTCGCCCGTCCAGACCGGCTTCAGGAGCTCGCCGCGATTCATTTTTATATGCGCGGTATGCGGAGGCGACTGGGTGAGCAGTTCCTTAAGGCGCTTGTAGACGGGCGCAAAGCGGCGATTGTGCCCGACCTGGAAGACGTTCTTGGAGGCGTTGGCGGCATCGAGGACGCGCTGCGCATCGCCGACCGTGGTGGCCATAGGCTTTTCGCAAAAGACATGCTTACCGGCGGCGATGGCTTCGACGGCGAGATCCGCATGCAGCGTATTGGGAGCGGTGATGTAGACCGCGTCGGAGCATTCCAACAACTCGCGGAAGCTGCCGATATTTCCGCGGGCGGGATCGGGATCGAAGAGGGCGGAGATCGCGACTCGGGGATCGCGGCGCAGGTTTTCGGCATGCACTCCTCCGGCGTATCCGGCGCCGGCAATTCCAACACGTAATTTCATCGAATAGCCTCCGTGGTATTTGAATCGAACCAATGAATATTGTCTCTGCGAATGCGAAACCAGGCTGGGGCGTCGAAGTCCGCGCGGGTTCCAGCCGGCGCGCGCAGGGAGATGTGAGTGTCGTCGAGAGACAGGCGAAGCAGGGTTTCATTGCCCAGATCTTCGGCGACCCAGACACGCGCCTGGGTCCAATCGGGTTGCTCGACGGCGGCGAAATCGATGTGTTCGGGCCGGATGCCCAGTGTGATTTCCCGGCGCGGGCCGATCAGGGACTGTTCGGCGGGAGTCAATGCGACGGACAAGCCGGCTCGATGAAAAATGCCGGATTCAACTGCGCCCGGGAGCAAATTCATAGACGGGCTGCCGATGAATCCGGCGACGAACAGATTTGCGGGCCGGCGATAGACTTCGGACGGCGTGTCGTATTGCTGAAGCAGCCCGTCCTTGAGAATCGCAATACGGCTGGCAAGCGTCATGGCTTCTACCTGATCGTGTGTCACGTAAACGGTGACGACCGCGAGCTCATGCTGGAGATGCTTAAGCTCCGCCCGCATGTCGATGCGCAAGCGGGAATCGAGATTGGACAGAGGCTCATCCATCAGGAAGGCTTTGGGGTGTCGGATAATGGCGCGTGCCAGGGCGACTCGCTGGCGCTCGCCCCCGGAGAGCTGCTTGGGGAGATTTTGCAGCAAGTGGGCGAGGCCGAGCCGCGTGCCGACTCGTTCCACTTCAGTGGAAATATCTGAAGGAGGCCGCTTGCGGACGCGCAGCGGATAACCGATATTCTCTGCGACCGTCATGTGCGGATAGAGCGCGTAGCTCTGAAACACCATGGCAACATCGCGGCGGCGGGGATCGAGACGCGTGATGTCGCAGCCGCTCAGGAGAACGGAGCCTGCGTCCGGCTCTTCGAGTCCGGCGATGATGCGCAGCAGGGTGGACTTGCCGCAGCCGGAGGGTCCGAGGAGAACTACAAATTCTCCATCGTTGGCTTCGAGGGTGACGCCGCGGAGGGCGTGTTTTTCACCGAATCGTTTGGCGATGTTTTCAACGCGGAGGCTCATGAGGATCGCTTCCTGCGGTCACGGCTCAGTATCCGACGGATGGATCCGATCATTTTCAACCTTTGATCGCGCCCAACGAAAGCCCGCGAACGAAATATCGCTGCGCGGCGGCGGCGAAAATCAGGACCGGCAGCATCGCGACCACGCCCGCGGCGCTCATGGCTCCCCATTGAATCTCGTATTGCGTGACGTGCGCCGCGATGCCGACCGGAAGGGTCATCGCCGATTCGGTCTGCGAGAGAATCAAGGCGAACAGAAATTCGTTCCACGCGACGATGAGGCAGAATACGGCGGTCGCCGCGAGGCCGGGGCGAACCAACGGCAGAACGATGCGCAGCAGGACGCCCAGGCGCGATTCGCCGTCGAGCATGGCGGCTTCCTCAATTTCGCGCGGAAGCTCCTCGATGAATCCGCGCATCATCCAGACGACGAAGGGCAGGTTTAATGCGACATCCATTAGGATGAGTCCCGTGAGCGAATTGAGCAGGTGGATCTGGCGCAGCATGAGGAACAGGGGAATGATGGTGACGATGGGAGGCAGCATGCGGTTCGAAAGAATCCAGAAGCTGATGCTGTGGGACCAATCGCGCGGCCAGGGGAAGCGGACCAGGCCGTAGGCCGCCGGGAGTCCCAGCACGAGCGCGATCAGCGTGGAAGCGGTCGAGACGACGATCGAATTGAAGAAGTATTTTCCGAACGCATCGTGGGTGAAGATCGCGGTGTAGTGGCGCAGGGTCGGCGTGAACGGGAACCATAACGGAGGCGACGCGAACTGGTCGATTTCGCGTTTGAGAGAGATGGTGATCAGCCAATAGATCGGCGCGAGTGCGAACGACAGGGCGAGGAGCGTGGCGATGTATTTCGCGATGGTTTTCACGCCGTCACTTTCATTAAGCGCATCAGGCCGCGGGCAGCCAGCATAGTGACGACCAGCCCTACGAACGACATAGCGGCGGCGTAGCCGAAATTCGAAAATCGAAACGCGGTGCGGTAGATGTATAGGCTCACGGTTTCGGTGGCGGAACCGGGTCCGCCCTGCGTGAGCAGAAAAATCTGGTCGAAGATTCGGAGAAGATCCATGGAGCGCAGCAGAAGCGCGAGCAGGATCACCGGCTTGAGCAGAGGCAGGATCACGTCTCGCAACGTTTGCCAGTAACCGGCGCCATCGACGCGGGCGGCTTCAAGAGGCTCGGCGGGAATCGCTTGGAGTCCGGCGGTGAGCAGCAGGAAGAGAAACGGGGTCCACTCCCACACGTCGACCAGGATTACCGAGAGCATCGCGGTGGTTCGGCCACTGGTCCACGTAAGATTCGCGGTATTGAATCCAAGCTGGCGCAGCATGCCGTTCAACACGCCGAATTCCGGATTGTAGATCAGCCGCCAGATCACCGCGGCGACGACCGGCGGCAAGAGCATCGGCGCGAGCAGGCCTACCCGGGCCAAGGCTCGGCCATGCGCGAGCGAATCGATGAGCAGGGCTAGCGCGAGTCCCAGGAAAAATTCTAGGGTCAAGGCGACGGCCGCATAAAGAAGAGTCTGCACTGCCGCGATGCTGAACATATGATCCTGAAACAGGCGGCCATAGTGGGCGAGCGTGAGGCCGTGCGAATCGGTGAGGCTGACTTTAATCAAGTAGAGGAGCGGATAAATCGAGAGCGCGGCCAATACCAGAAGGGCGGGCGCGACCCACATCAGGCCGGGAGGAAATCGGCGAGTCATTTACTTCTTTCGAGTATCGCCGCGATCTCGCGGTTGGCCTGCTGCATTGCCGCTTCGGGCGTCGCGGCGCCGGAGTTTGCTTGCGATAAGCTCACTCCGAAGGCGTTCTCGATTTCGTTCCACTGCGTAGTTCGAGGACGCGGCCGGGCTGCTTCGAGCGCGGCGAGTTGGGCGGGAAAGGCTCGGAATTTCTTAATCAGCTCCGGTGATTGAAAGACGCCGCGGCGCGTGGGAGGGTTGCCGCGCACCGCCGCTTGCGTCATCTGCGCAGGTTCTGTGGCCCAATAGATAAAATCGAATGCGGCGTCCCGATGCGGCGAACCGGCCGGTACTCCGAGCAACCACGCGCCCAGCTCCGCAACTCCCGGATTACGCGCCGCGGGCATTGGCGCGAATTCAATTTTGCCGACCACTTTCGATTTTGAAGGATCGTCCATGGCGGCGATCCACGCGGGCCAGTTGATGCTCATCGCCGCGGTCCCTTGCAGCAGTTGCGCGGATACTTCCGCGGCGTTGAATCCTGCGTATCCGGGCGGCGAGTATTTACCGAGCTCGATCATGAACCGCAGTGCTTCAATCGCCTGCGGGCTCGTCAGATTCGGTTTGCCCGGCGCATCGAAGATGTCGCCGCCGAAAGCCCACAGCAGCGGCATGAAATCGGTGACCGCGGAATTTCCTGGGGCGGCGCGCATCACGTAGCCGAACATTTTTTCGCCGGCTCCGATGGTTTTCGCGCCAGTCAGAATGTTTTCCCAGCGATCCGGCGCTCCCAGCTTGTACTTGTCGAACAAATCCTTGCGATAGAAAAAAAGCTGGGAATTTCCAACGTAGGGGAGCGCGTAAAATGTTCCACCTTGTCGGCAAACGGCTAGCGTGCTGGCCAGAAAATCCGCGTCAGGCGGGCGCGGCACCGCCGTCAGGTCCGCGGCCAGCTTGGGGAACCACGGGTCGTCCATCATGACGACGTCGTACGCGCCGGTGCGGCTTTGCAGGTCGAGCGACTCCTTTTCAAACAGGTTGGCGTAAGGAAGCTCCACCACTTCGATGCGAGTGCCGCGCAGTTCACCCCATTCATGCGCGGCGGTCTTGAGCGCGCTGCCCTCGACGCCGGCGTTTACCGCGATGGTCAGGACTTTCTCGGCGTTCGGACGGGAGCAGCCGGCGAGCACGACGAGGCTCAGAAAAAGAAAACGCATCTACACATTTACCCACTGGCGCGACGCGGTGGACGCGAGGACCGCATCGAGGACTGCCTGACAGCGGACGCCATCGGCAAAGGAAGGCGAGCGCGTCTGGCCCATTCGGATACTCTCGACAAATTGCCAGGCCTGATCGTATCGATAGCCCCAGCGCGGATCGTGCGCGTGAATATCGCGAGGCGAGTTCGCGAGTTTCAGGAACTGATCGGGCACGCCGACGTGGTCGAGCAGGCGAGCCGGGTCCTTTGCCGATTCGCCGAGCGCAACCATCAAGCCCCACGGGTCCTGAAGCGAAAAGACCGCGGCGCCCCGGGTCCCGTAAACCTCGATGAAAACATTTTCGGTAATGCCCGCGCCTCGCCCGGCGCAGACCCGCGAAATTTCGAAGATGCCGGTCGCGCCGCTGGAGAATCCGGCGAGAAATGCGGACCAGTCTTCGACGTCGGAAGCGGGATCGTCGCGAAAACGGCGGTCGGAAGCGGAGAGCGACGCGATCGGTCCGGCCACCAGCTCGACCATATGAATCAGATGGGAGCCGATGTCGGCCAGGACGCCCGATCCGGCTTGCGCTTTGGTCGATCGCCAGCCCAGCAGGTGGCCGGAGAGCGCCATCTGATACGCGGCGCGCACCGTGCGGATCGCGCCCAATTCGTCCGACGCGGCCAGATGCATCATGTATTGCAGCGCCGGCGTGTAGCGATACGTGAACGCCGTCATGTGAACTACGCCGGCCGCCTCGGCCGCGCGAAGCATCTCACTGGCCAGCGAGGCGTTGAGCGATAGAGGCTTCTCGCACAGGATATGTTTGCCGCTCGCGATCGTGGCGAGCGCGATCTCGTGGTGCTGATCGTTCGGAGTCGCATTGACGACGGCGTCAATGTCGTCGCGGGCGAGCAGATCGCGATAGTCGGCGGTGACCCATGGCGCGCCGATTTTCTCGCCAGCCTTCGGATTGGTGTCGCAAACGCCCGCGATCTCGACGTCGGGACACAGCCGGAATCCGGGGACGTGAATTCCCAGCGCGGCTCCGCCTGCGCCGATGATGCCGATTCGAAGCAAACAGGAAGTGTATCAAAAACATCACAGGCTGAAGCCCGTGCCACCTAGTGTGGGCTTGAAGCGTCCCCGGCCTTACGGCACGGGTTATAACCCCCGGCGTCAGCCAGGGGACAAGCAATCTCTGAAGCCTGTTCCACCACCTGCTGAGGTTGCGACCTTGGGTGGCACAGACTTTAGTCTGTGTTTTCACAAATCGATCGCGATCACTTCGTGATCGAGGATCGAAGGAATCGTCAGCGTCACGGTGTCGTTCGCCTCCCGGATACGAGGCGTGTGGCCGCTCACCAGCAATCGCACTTTCTTCGCTTTCGACGGCAGACGCACGGTGACCTCCTGCGGCGGCGACGGAATAAACTCACGGATCGGACCCTTCATCATCATCGGATTCGTCAGGTTGACCAGGTGAACCGTGAGCGATTCTTTCTGGCGCCAAACCGTAACATCCAGCGTTCCGGGTCCAGTCACCGTCACCGGCCGAGGCTCATTCGTGGCCCAGTCCACCGCATTGCGCAGCAATTTCAGATGGTCCACCGAGAGGACTTCCCAAAACGTGCGGTCGATATCCCAGGGAAAATATACGACTCGTCCTTTGCCCACCTCCCGTACATACACTTCGGCGATATCGGTCTTCGGCTGCCGGGGAAACACCTCTTCCATCGGCAAATCCGGATAGGACGGAATTAAAGTGAGCGGCGGATTGGGATAGCTCCCCTTTGTGTGCACACGGGACACTCCATTGATGATCCGGTCCGCGTCGTCCAGGCCAGCCAGTATGGGATGCCGCGGAGCATCGCCGAGCCGCAAGTACGAGTTTTGCATCCTCGCATCGATATTGCCTCCGAACGACGCACCAAATAAATCGGCGAGCCCGAAGTCTTCGCGGCGCACGCCCCATTCATCGTAAAGCGACGTCTCATAGGTCGCGACGATGCTTCCTCCGCGCTGAACGTACCCTCGGATCAGCTCGCATTGGGCATTCGACAGCGCGGCGATATTGGGAAAAATCAGAACCTTGAACTTATCGACGTGCGCCGCATCCAGCAGCCCGTCATGCACCATCTCGAACGGAATCCGCGACTCGATCAGCGCCTGGTAATAGCCCAGCGTGTGGTCCTCGACCTTCGCACGCGCTTTTTCTCCGCCATAGAAATGCGAGGTCTGCTGCGAATACACCATGCCCACGCGCGCCAGCGATTCCTCGTTGCGAAGGTAGCGCTCATTTTTGTAATGCCAGACGTAAATATCCTCCACCACCGGCAGCCAGCGCCGGTCATACAGCGTGCCTCCGAACTTCGTGAACCACGGCCGCAGATCGTTGGCGATTCCATCCAGCACCCATAAACGGATCTCCGGTCCGCTCTGCACCGAATCCTTCCATCGATACGGCTCCTCCGTCCCAACGCTGAAGATCCCTCCAATCGGCTTGCGCCCCAGCGTCGAGCGATACTCCTTCCCGTTTTTCCCGTTCGCCCAGGGAGCCGTCAGTCCACTGCGCGCCTGGCGATCCGCGAAAAGAATCGGAGCCAGGCTCCCAACCGTTTTCATGTCGAGATCGCTCGTCGCCCCGCCGCCGCTGTTCGGAATGTAGCGCGCTCCCGGATTGATCTTTTGAATTTCGCCGTCCCACAGCCGCCATAGCTCGAACAATCTCTGCTGCCGCCATCCCATGTACGCGCGCCGCGCGGGGTCCTGCGGGTCGAGCGTGCGCGGCAGATCCATTCCACTCGCCGTCTTGAAATTGCTCTGGCAATGCTCGCAATAACACATGCCGGAACCCGCCCAGCGATTGCTGAAGACGCCGTCGACCTTGTACAGCGAGACGATTTCCTTCGTCACCTCCGTCATAAACTCGAAGTTATAAGGACCCAGGGCGCACGTCACCCACAGCTCCGGCATCACCGGATGCCTCCGCTTTTGTCCGGCGGCGTCTACGGCAATCCAATCCGGATGCGCATCGAAAACATCCTGATGCGCCGCATGCGGATCAGTGCGCGCGATCACGTTCATGCTCAATGTGCGGCAGCCCAGCACCAGTTCGCCGAACGCATCGGTCTGGCCGAGCCACTTGCTCCGGTAATGCAACGGAATTTTCGTCGGATAATACGCCACGCATCCGCCCGCGCTCAGGCATGCAGCGTCAGAATGTGTGCGTTTAAAATAATTCAGCCAGAAACCAGGATCGTACTTCCCCGGATCATCCTCGACCAGGGTCAATTGCGCCCACCGCATCGGCCGGTCGAACCATGGCTCCGGTTCCGGGGCAGCGGATCCGATCTGCTCCACAGCTAACGCGAGCGCCGCATTGCGCAAAAAATCCCGTCGATTCGTGGACATGATGTACGAGCTTCTTGCGCGCCTCACTCCTTATTGATCGCCCCGACCACCGCCGCAGGACTCATCTTCGCCCCCGTCAGTTGCGCGACCGCGCCCAGCGTAGTCTGCGCCGCATTCAGCCCCAGCCGGAAATCGTCGTCGCTATAGTGCGCGTACACATCCGTCGGCTGATGATGATTCGGGTCCCATCCATTCCCGATCTGCGCTCCTCGCTCGAGTTCCCGCAAACTGATCGACGGCGTCAAGTCCATAAACGGACCCGAATCAGTGTTCGACATGTGCGCGCCAATCGCCGCCGGATAATCCGTCGCGTACTTCTCATTCGCAAATTGAAATTTGTGTGCCAGCAGCATCGCCTGATCCGCGAGCTTCGACGTCACCTGGTATTCGATATTCACATCCGCCTCCGGCCTCTGCACCGGACTGATCGACCCGTCCTTGCGCGGCATCCCGTGATCGAACATCATCATGTCGTGTTGAATCATCCCCAGCCATTTCGGCTCCGGATATTTCCCCGACCCTGCCGGCGATTCGATTCCTTGCAGATCCTTCCTCTGCGCCACGTAAGCCCGCGCCCCGTTGGTTCCCGTCTCCTCGTTATTCCACAGCGCGAAGCGTATCGACCGCTCCGTCTGCACATCCGGACTCGAGAAAATCCGCGCCAGCTCCATCACCAGCGCCGTGCCGGACCCGTCGTCATTTGCCGCCTCTCCATAACCGATCCCGTCCATGTGCCCCGCGACAATATACATCTCCTCCGGATGCGTCGTGCCGATCTTCGTGCAGAAAACTTCTTCCCGAGCGCCCGGTGTGGACTCCTGCGCGTTCAGCGCGCGAAGCTTTTCATCCGGCTGCTTCAGAGGATCGTTATTAACCCCCTCCGGCATCCGAACGCCGCGCCGCCGAGCCCCTCCCGGCCCGATATTCGGATCTTGCGCTCCGCGCCCGCGTCCCCCGCCTCCACGCCCCGCCGGAGGCTGATAGTCATAATGAATCCGCTCCGTATTCGTACAGCCGTAACTCTTTAACTGCGCCTCAATCCAATCGATCGCCGCGCGATTCCGATCCGTCCCCTGCCGCCGATCCCCGAACTGAGTCAGGCCCTTAATCGTCGCCTTGTATCGTTCCAGGTCCAGCCGCCCGACCATCAAGGCGATTGGATCCGGCGGCGCTTTCGGAGCCTCAGCCGTCGGAGTTTGCTGAGCCACCAGCATCGTTGCGTACACGAAAGGAAGTAAGGTACGTCTCATATTCAGATCAGTGTAAACCTTTCCGAATCCCTGGTAAGATACCGTTCGGTGGATACTCTCATGCGATACCTCCTCTTCTTCTTCGCCACACTCTCCTTCGCAGGCGATCCAGCCAACGCGTGTAAGGGCGACCCTACCCATTGGACCCCCATTTTCAACGGTAAGGACCTGGAGGGCTGGCAGCATGTAGGCCCCGGCAATATGACGGTCGAGGACGGCCTTATTCACACCCACGGCGGCATGGGACTCCTCTATTGGACCGCGGGACCAATCGGTAACTGCCGCGTCCACGTCGTCTTCCGCATGCGCGACGAAAATGACAACTCCGGCGTCTTCATCCGCATCCCTATCGAACCCCGCGAAGAATGGATGCCCGTCCACTACGGCTACGAAGTGCAAATCGATAATCATCCGGAGCGCTCCAATCCACCCGAAGACGACACCCATTCCACCGGCATGCTCTACTCGCTCACCAAGCCGCTGGCGAAAGCCTGGAAGCCCGGCCCCGAATGGAATACCATGGACATCACCCTCGACGGTCCGCACACCATCGTGGTATTAAACGGCGTAAAAGTCACAGACTACACCGAAGGCGCTCCCGTCCCAGCCCAGCAATTCACCTTCGAACCGAAGCGCGGCGTACGACCCAACTTCGGCTATATCGGCCTGCAAAACCACAGCGACAACGATATTGTCTTCTTCAAGGAAGTCGCCATTCAGCCCATAAAAAAATGAACACCCGACGTAGATTCCTTCAAACCGCCGCCGGCCTCGCCTCCGCGAACGCCATTCTGCTGGAAGCCGCGCCCCCGCCTCAATCCGCCGACCGCATCCGCTTCGGGATCATCGGAATCGGCATGCAAGGCACCAACCTCCTCGCGACCGCGATCTCCATCCCCGGAGCCGAATGCGTCGCCGCAGCCGACCTCTACGATGGCCGCCATCTTCACGCACGCGAAATCACCGGCAACCCCAATCTTCCCGTCACCCGCCGCTATCAGGAACTCCTCGACCGCAAGGACATCGATTGCATCGTCGCCGCCGTTCCGGATTTCTGGCACAAGCGCGTCGTGGTCGATTCCTGCAACGCCGGCAAGGACATCTACTGCGAAAAGCCCATGTCCCACACCGCTGAGGAAGGCTTCGACATGGTCGCCGCCGCGCAGAAAAACAGCCGCATCGTCGAAATAGGCTCGCAGCGTGCCAGCGGCGTCGTGTTCGGCAAGGCTCGCGAACTCTACGCGAGCGGAGCCATCGGCGAAGTCTCCATGGTCGAGCTCACGCTCGGGCGTAACGACCCCACCGGAGCCTGGGAATATCCTCCTCCGCCCGATCTCTCGCCCAAAACCATGGACTGGGATACCTGGATCACCGGCGCGCCCAAAATCCCCTTCAACGCCGAACGCTTCGCCCGCTGGCGCTGCTGGAAAGAGTACGGAACCGGCGTCGGCGGAGACCTGATGGTTCACCTCATCACCGGCTTCCTCTACACGCTGGGCTGGAATGAAGCGCCCCGATCCGCATCCGCAATAGGCGCCATCGTCCGCTGGAAAGACGGCCGTAATATGCCGGACCTGCACGCCGTTCTGTTCGATTATCACGGCATCCCCGTCTACGTCCGCCTGACGCTAGGCACGGAAACTCCCGAGATGACCAGAATCATGGGACCCAAAGGAGTCCTGACGGTCAGCGGCAACGAAGTCCGCCTGTCCCCGCAATTAGGCATCGATACGCGCCCCAGTTATTACTCCTCCAGCTTCCCGCGCCAGATGCACGCCGATTACGTAGCGCAATGGCACGCGATCCACGATGCGGAACTCCCTCACGGCGCGATTCCCGAAGACGCCGTCTATCGCGCAGCCCCCGGCGGCCCCGGCGACGACGTCCTGCACATGCAAAATTTCTTCCAGGCGGTCAAATCCCGCAAACCGGTAGTCGAGGATGCCATCTTCGGCAACCACGCCGCCCTGGCCTGCCACATGGCGAACGAATCCTATTTCCGAAAAACCCCAGTAACACTAGACCCCGCCACCCACACCATCAAGGGCTAAACCTTTCGGCGTTCGTCCGCGTTCATCGGAGGCCAATCCCTACCAACGCCCGAGTCTTTGTTGTGGCGCGCGCCTCCTGGCGTGCCGCGTCGACAGTCGTGTCGATGGGTCCGTCCCCGCGCTCCGCTGCGCCCTCCGAGGCCTCCCGCCCCCCGCAGCGATCCTCCAGCTACTAGGGCTCTCGCGAAATCCAAATTGACTTCGGTCGGTGGCGATCAAACATCGGGGACTGACTACCTTTTTCGCCACTCGCTGCCCGATGGGTGAAAGACCCTGTGGCGAAAAAGGCTGTCTGTCCCCTAGCTGCCGCGAAATCCAAATCGCAGACATCAAATCGTCTCCCCGGAGTCATAATATCGATATGCTGCAAGACCTCCGCTACGCCCTCCGAGCCCTCCGCGGCACCCCAGCCTTCGCCGCAGTAGCCATCCTCTCTCTTGCCCTCGGCATCGGAGCCAACACAGCAATCTTCAGCCTGATCAACTCGCTAATCCTAAAAACCCTCCCCGTAGCACATCCCGAACAACTCCTCCAAGTCACCAGAGGCAAGGACGATTACTACACCAACCCAATCTGGGAGCAGCTCCGCGACCGCCAGGACGTCTTCTCCGGCATCTTCGCCCTCAGCGGCGATCGCGTCAATCTAGCAGCCGGAGGCGAAGCTCGCTACGCGGACCTCAATTTCGTCTCCGGCCAGTTCTTCGAGACCCTTGGCCTCCACTCCATCCTGGGCCGCACCCTCTCGACCGCCGACGATAAACGAGGCTGTCCCGGAACGGCGGTCCTTAGCCAAGCGTTCTGGCGAAAGGAATACGGAGCCCGCGCCGATGTCATCGGTAAGACCATCTCTCTCGACAACCATCCCTTCGAAATCGTCGGCGTGCTCCCGCCCGGATTCACGGGCGTAGGAATCGGCACCGCCATCGACCTCTACACACCGGTTTGCAGCGAAAAAATCCTTCGCGGCGACAACAGCGTTCTGGACGGCCGCACCTGGTGGTGGATGAAAATCATCGGCCGGCCTTCCGTTTCCCGGGCTCAGGCAACCACGCGCCTCAAAACGCTGGCGCCCGAAATCTTCAAAGCCACGCTTCCACCGAACATGAAGCCGGAAGATCAGGCCGAATATCTTAACAACACCTTCGACACGATTCCCGTCGCCAATGGAATCTCCGGACTCCGGACCGAATATCAACGTGCGCTCACCATTCTCATGGTCATCACCGGCATGGTGCTGCTCATCGCCTGCGCCAACGTTGCAAATCTGCTGCTAGCGAGGAGTGCCGCCCGCCAGCGCGAAATCGCGATCCGCATCGCCATGGGCCTGCGCCGCGGACGCCTCATGCGCCAGTTGCTAACCGAGAGCCTGGTCCTCTCTCTGACCGGAGCCGCGCTGGGAATTTTCTTCGCCCAATGGGGCGCGCGCCTTCTGGTCCGCTTCCTCTCCACCACCAACGACCGCGTCTCTCTCGATCTGACCATCGACCTGCGCGTCCTGGCCTTCACCGCCGGAGTCGCCATTCTCACCGGACTGTTGTTCGGCCTCGCTCCCGCATGGAAAGGCACCCGCGTCGACCCTCAGTCCGCCATGAAAGCCAACGCCCGCGGAGTGATCGAAGGATCGCGCTTCGGATTGGGCAAAGCTCTGGTCGTGGCACAAGTAGCTCTGTCTCTCTTGCTCGTAGTCGGAGCCGGCTTGATGCTCTCGACATTTTTCAAGCTCGAAACCCTCGATACCGGCTTCAACCGCGACCGCATTCTCCTAGCGAGCGTGGATCTGCGCAACTATCCAAAAATTCGCGTCGGCGCCGTTCTTCAAGAAATGCTCGACCGTCTGCGCGCCCTCCCCGGCGTCCGTTCCGCGTCTGCTTCCTCCCTGACGCCGATCAGCGGCTGGCGCTGGAGCACGTATGTGCGGATCGAAGGGTACACACCCAAATCGCGCGAAGACTCGAATGTCTGGTTCAACAGTGTGACCGGCGGTTTTTTCGAGACCCTCGGAACCGGCTTCTTGGCCGGTCGCGATTTCAACGCTCACGATACACTCAAGTCGCCGCCGGTAGCCATCGTGAATGAAACTCTGGCAAAGAGATTTTTCGCAGGCGAAAATCCCATCGGCAAGCGCTATCGCACGGAGGACGGCAACAAACTCAGCGACCCGGTTGAGATTATCGGCGTCGTCAAAGACGCGAAATACCGCTCTCTGCGCGACGAAATTCCGCCCACTGCGTACCTCCCCTCCACTCAAGGAGCCTTCTTCCAACAGCAAGCGACCTTGGAGGTCCGCACCGCCGGCGCGCCCACCGCACAAATCCCCGGCGTAAAGTCCGCCATCGCCGAAATCAACCGCGATATCTCCGTACGATTCACAACTCTCTCGACCCAGATCGACGAATCCCTGACCCGGGAGCGCCTCTTAGCCACGCTCTCCGGCTTCTTCGGCACCCTGGCTTTGCTGCTGGCCATCATCGGCCTTTACGGCGTAATGTCCTACAACGTGGCACGGAGACGCAACGAAATCGGCATCCGCATGGCCCTGGGAGCCGAACAATCCCGAGTCCTCCGCATGGTCCTGAGAGAAGTGGCAATCCTGATCGGCGTGGGCCTGGCAATCGGCCTAGCCGCAGCGTTGGCAACCACCCGTCTGCTCGAATCCTTCCTCTACGGAATAAAATCCACCGACCCCCTGACACTTTCCGCAGCCGCCGCAGTACTAGCCCTAGTGGCCGCCACAGCCGGATACGTCCCAGCCCGCCGAGCCTCCCGCCAGGACCCCATGGCAGCCCTAAGAGAGGAATAATGTGACCCTTTCAAAACGTGAAAACCTGCGAAAACCGGGACTGACCACTCTGTCCCAAGGCGCCTCACAATTTCGCGAAAGCCATGTAACGCCCCTCGCCGAGTGGCCCGTTGCGCAGCGCTCATGACGGCCGACCCTAAGAGAGGAATAATGTGACCCTTTCAAAACGTGAAAACCTGCGAAAACCGGGACTGACTACTCTGTCCCAAAGGCGCACCACAATTTCGCGAAAGCCATGTAACACCCCTCGCCGCCTGGACAGAGCGGTCTGTCCCGATTTTCGCCCCGTACGCAATGCTCATGGCCGACCCTAACTTGTCCTTAACCCATACAGTAGGACAGGTCCCCGACCTGTCCCCGCGAACAACCCCATGCTAAACTCCCTAATCCAAGACCTCCGCTACGCCCTCCGCTCCCTCCGTAGCACCCCCGCCTTCGCCCTCACAGCAATTCTTTCTCTAGCCCTAGGCATCGGAGCCAACACCGCCATATTCAGCCTGATCGATTCGGTGATGCTCAAAACCCTCCCCGTCAACCACCCCGAGCAACTGCTGCAAGTCCGAACTCCGGCCGGCTTCGACGACCTATTCACCAATCCACTCTGGGAGCAAATCCGCGACCGTCAGGATGTCTTCTCGACCCTTTTCGCCTACAGCCGCACACGCTATAATCTCGCAGCCGGCGGGGAAGTTCGCAACATCGAGGGCGCCCGCGTCAGCGGCCAGTATTTCGAATCGCTCGGCATCCACGCGGTCCTCGGCAGAACGCTGACCGCCGAAGACGATAAGCGAGGATGCGCCGGGACCGCCGTTCTGAGCCACGATTTCTGGCAGCGCGCCTACGCCGGCCGAACCGACGTCGTCGGCCAAACGATTTCTCTCAACGGCCATCCTTTCGAAATCGTCGGCGTCACCGAACCCGGATTCTCCGGCATCGAGGTAGGCAGCGCGGTGGACGTTTCCGCCCCCATTTGCACCGAGGCAATTCTGGACCCGGCCACCAACTCCTTGGACAAGCGCGGCGATTGGTGGCTGCGCATCATCGGGAGGCCGAAACCGGGAACCTCCGCGGCCCAGGTCACGGCGCGCCTGAACACCCTGGCTCCGGAAATCTTCAAAGCCACGCTGCCGCCGAATCTTCTGCACGCCGATCAGCAAGCCAAATATCTGGCGGGCACGTTTAACACGGCTCCCGCGTCCGGCGGCGTCTCCGGAGTTCGCTCGCAGTATCGTTTGGCGCTGCTGACCCTGATGGTTGTGGTCGGCGTAGTGCTGCTCATCGCTTGTGCCAATGTCGCGAACCTGTTGCTGGCGCGCGGAGCAGCGCGCCAGAGGGAAATCGCCATCCGCATGGCTCTCGGCTCCGGACGTGCCCGGCTCATCCGGCAATTGCTTACCGAAAGCCTGCTCCTTTCTTTTGGCGGAGCCGCGCTCGGAGTGGTGTTCGCTCAATGGGGAACCCGTCTGCTAGTTGGACTTCTTTCAACGTCGCGCAGCTCAGTGTTCCTCAATCTCTCCATCGACGGACGCATGCTCGCGTTCACCGCGGGCGTCGCCACCCTCACCGGTCTGCTGTTCGGCCTCGCGCCCGCATGGCGCGGAACGCGCGTTCAGCCGCAGACCGCGATGAAAGCCAATTCCCGAGGAGTGATCGAAGGCGCAGGCTTCGGCCTGGCGAAAACGCTGGTCATGCTTCAGGTAGCTCTGTCGGTCGTGCTCGTCGTCGGCGCTGGTTTGATGCTGGGAACATTCTGGAAGCTCTCCTCGCTCGACACCGGCTTCGACCGTCAGAATGTCCTGTTGGTTCGTCTCGACAAAGCTAAACCGATTGCCTACCAGGAGATCCTCGATCGAGTACGGGCGATTCCCGGCGTGCTCTCAGCCAGCATGTCCGGCCAGGTTCCCATCGGACGCGGCAGTTGGAACGAGGAACTCGATATCGAAGGCTACGGCAATGCGAGCGTGATGTACAACTCGGTGACTGCTGGATATTTCGAGACGCTCAGGACCCCCTTGGTCATGGGTCGCGATTTCAATCAATACGACACCCCCCAGTCGCAGTCGGTCGCCATCGTGAACGAAACCTTCGCCCGCCGCTATTACGGCTTCGCCAATCCGCTCAGAAAAAGGTTTCGCTGGAGGCCCGGCAGCAAACTGAGCGCTCCAGTAGAAATCGTCGGCATCGTGAAAGATGCCAAATATGCTTCTCTGCGCGAGAAGCCTTCGCCCACCATGTTTATCCCGGAAACCCAGGTCGGTCCGCGCGGCTTTGCGAACATCGAGATCCGGGCAAATACCGATGTCGTACCTTCTGTGAAAGCGGAAATTGAAGCAGTAAATAGGGATATCAATTTGCAGTTCGCGACGTTTACAACGCAAATCGAAGAATCGCTGGTGCGGGAGCGGCTTCTTGCGACCTTGTCCGGCTTTTTCGGCGGCCTCGCTCTGTTGCTTGCAACCATAGGACTTTACGGGGTTATGTCGTATAACGTCGCACGGCGCCGGAATGAAATCGGGATTCGCATGGCCCTCGGAGCTGAGCAGGCGCGGGTGCTTCGCATGGTCCTGGGCGAAGTTGGCATTCTTGTTTTCAGTGGCTTAGCAGTCGGAATCGCTGCCGCCTTGGCTACCACCAGGTTTCTCCAGAGCTTCCTATACGGGCTGGCTCCGAACGATCCCTGGGTGTTAGGGTCAGCGGCGGCGGTGCTGGCAAGTGTGGCTTTGCTCGCAGGATATTTGCCGGCTCGCCGGGCTTCGCGCCTTGACCCCATGACCGCTCTTCGCGAAGAATAGAAGAATGAGTGAGTTAAGGTGGCATCCGCTGCTGGAGCAGTGGGTGGTGGTTACGGCGCATCGCCAGGGGCGTCCGCAAATGCCAGCCGACTGGTGCCCGTTTTGCAACCTGCCGCCCTATGATGTTCATTTGTATCCCAATGATTTTCCAGCATTTGAGGGATATTGCGACGTCGTATTGTACAGCCCCGAGCATACCAAACTCCCGTCGCAGCTTCCGGTCGAACAATGGGAAAAGGTGATCGATCTGTGGGCCCGGCGGACAGCAGAACTGGAAGCCGATCCACATGTTAAGCACGTGATGGTCTTCGAAAATACCGGCGAAGCGGTTGGCGTTACCATGCCTCATCCGCATGGGCAGATTTATGCGTTTCCGTTCGTCCCTCCGCGGGTGGAGAAGGAAATGGCCACGGTGGCGAAATCTGCCGAGTGCTTATATTGCCTTATTCGATCAAAAGAACGCGAACAAGACGTCCGAATGATCCTTAGCAGCCCTTATTTTGACGCTTTTTCGCCCTACTTCGCCCGCTTCCCTTATGAGACGTGCATTTATGCCGCGCGCCACGTCCGCAGCCTCGCCGACCTGACTCCTGAGGAAAAAGCCGATTTTGCGCGCATCCTGAGCCAGATTCGGAAAAAGTACGATGCCTTGTTCGGATTTCCGATGCCTCTGATGATGGTATTGCACCAAAACGTGCATTTTTATGTGGAATTTCTGCCTTTACAGCGTTCTAAGACCAAATTGAAGTATCTGGCGGCGGTGGAGTCTTCGATGGGGACTTTTTTGGAAGACGTTACGCCGGAAGACGCGGCGGCTCAGCTTAGGGCGGTGTAGTTGGCTTTCGTTAGCAGTGCGCTAGCGGCGAATTGATTTTCGGGGGCGACGTAGAAAAATGCGCCGGTGCGCTCGGTTCTGAAAATGATGCCGCCGGAGTAGGTGTCGGGCTCGACCAGATAGTCGAGCCCTGATTCGGTGAAGAGTTTCTCGATGGCGAGCGCCTCTTTTAGTTTCTTGGCTATGTAAACGAGTACGAGTTCGGTTTCGCCAAAAAAGTCTGGTTCGCGGCGCATTTAGGATATTCGGGCTGCGAACGCTTCGTACACTTCCTGACCCATGAATCTGGCATAGCCCTCCGCTACGGTTTCGAGATTTTTCCACGCGTTGGGGTCTTTGAACGCCACGCGGATTTCATTCACGACGGGCTTGAGACGCACCCAGAAGAGCAGTAGTTCACGAGTGTTTTGGTACAGCAGTTCTTCATTGAGGACGCCCGCGGTCACGAAGCTGGCGACCATTTCCCAATACGAGATCGCCTGCCGGAACATCGCGTTTTCATTGGTTCCGGGGCCGGCTAATTTGGTCAGTTCCTCCATAGTTTTGGGCTTGAAATTGGCGACAAACCACTCGCGGGCGGCGCGGAGCTTTTCCTCGCGGCGCATATCATAGAGGCGCAGGATCAGGTTTACGTCGTCGTAGGTTGCTTTGGGCATATGGTGACCAGATTAACAAGAAGTAGCCAGTAGCCAGTAGCCAGTAAGCACAAGACCAATGGGAATTCTTGCTGGGGCGAAAGCGCGGGGACAGACCGCTCTGTCCACGCGGCTTCATGGTTTCGCTGCTTTCGCGGGAATTTTGGCGCCTTGGGACAGAGTGGTCAGTCCCCGTGCTTTCGGGTTTTCGGAAATCTGAGAATTCTGGTGGGGTTCGGGCACCACAAACTTACGCAACCTGCGCTTAGTGTTGTCGTAGGTTGCTTTGGGCATATGGTGACCAGATTAACAAGAAGTAGCCAGTAGCCAGTAGCCAGTAAGCACAAGACCAATGGGAATTCTTGCTGGGGCGAAAGCACGGGGGCAGACCGCTCTGTCCACGCTGCTTTCGCGGGAACTTTGGCGCCTTGGGACAGAGTGGTCAGTCCCCGTGCTTTCGGATTTTCGGAAGTCTGAGAATTCTGGTGGGGTTCGGGCACCACCAAATTATGCAACCTGCGCTTAGTGCTGACGAATCGCTGCATTGGCTGGCTTTACGGATGTCCGCGGGCGTGGGGACTCGGAAGGCTGGGCGGCTGGTGGAGATTTTTCGGACTCCGCAGGCTATTTTTCGGGCTTCACGGTCCGAGTTGGAAGCGGCTGGGTTATCGGCGGGAGTAGCGCAGAGTGTTGCCAGTGGGTGCGCGTTCGAAGAAGCCGCGGAGCAGCAGGAGAAGGTTGCCAAACTGGGGGTGGTGTTGGTGCCGATCACCGATTCCATGTATCCGGCGCGTTTGCGGGAGATTTTCGATCCTCCTCCGCTGCTTTATGCCCGGGGGCGGGTGGAGTTGCTGGGGAATCTGATGCTGGGGGTGGTCGGGACGCGGAGGCCTACCCCGTATGGCAAGCAGGTCGCGGAGCGGTTATCGCGGGATCTTTGCGAGGCGGGGCTGACGATTGCGAGCGGAATGGCTCGGGGAATCGATACGTCGGCGCATCGGGCGGTTCTGGAGGCTGGAGGGGACACGATCGCGGTGTTCGGGTGCGGGGTGGATGAGGTTTATCCGGCGGAGAACCGGAAGCTGGCGGAGACGCTATCGGAAAAGGGGCTGGTGATCTCAGAGTTTCCGATGGGCGCGCCGCCGTTTCCGCAAAATTTTCCGGTTCGGAACCGGATTATCAGTGGGATGAGCGCGGGAGTGCTGGTGGTGGAGGGAGGGGAATATTCGGGTTCGACGATTACGGCGAAGCTGGCTGCGGAGCAGAATCGGGAGATGTTCGCGGTGCCGGGAAATGTGACCAGCAAGATGAGCTGGGGGCCGAATCTGCTGATCAAGCAAGGGGCGAAACTGGTCCAGGAATGGAACGACGTGGTGACGGAATTGAAGGGGGAGGATCGGAGACGGCTGGTGGAGCAGTGCCGTAATCTGTTGAATTTAAATGAGAAAATTGGGGATGAGTCTCGCGGTGTGAATCTTGCATCAGAGATAAACGGCAACTCCCGGGCGATTTTGAAGGCGCTTCGGCATGATGCTCCGGTGGGGTTGGATGCTTTGATCGATTCGCTGGAGGGGTTGGGGGCGTCGGATATTATTGCTTCGTTGTTCGAGCTGGAATTGGGGGGGATGGTCAGGCAGCTGCCGGGGAAAAGCTATATTAAGGTGTGGGCGGAATGATCGGGATCTCCCGCTTCTTCGCGGTTGCGCCGTCACTTCGGTCGAGCGGAAAAAGGAGCCAGAGACGTGTGGATGGGGCGAAATAGGGGACAGACCGCTCTGTCCACGCGGCGGTCAACGCGGGAGCGGCTAGCGGGAATGATGGCGCCTTGGGACAGAGTAGTCAGTCCCCGATTTCGCGCGTGTTCCTATCCTTCGGAGATGGTCCCGGTTGTCGTGGTTGGCTAGAGGCGTGGTAAGATTTCGGTGTTTCGTCCTAATTACCCAGAAAGCTAGATTGTAATCATTATGGAAAAGAGTCTCGTCATCGTCGAATCGCCGGCGAAGGCGAAAACGATCGGTAAGTATCTCGGCAAACAGTTCGTGGTGAAAGCCTCGCTCGGACATGTGAAAGATTTGCCGAAAAAGAATCTCTCGGTGGACGTCGATAACGACTTTAAGCCGGTTTATGAGGTGATCGAAGGCAAAAAGAAGCTGATAGGGGAGCTGAAGACGGCGGCCAAGGGCGTTGACAACGTCTACCTGGCGGCTGACCCGGATCGCGAGGGGGAAGCCATCTGTTTTCATTTGCAGGAAGAGCTGCAAAAGAAGGATGGGCCCAAGTTCTTCCGGGTGATGTTCAACGAAATCACCAAGAACGCGATTCAGAAGGCGTTCGAGAAACCGCTTTCGGTGAACCTGCATTTAGTGGACGCGCAGCAGGCGCGGCGTATTCTGGACCGGTTAGTCGGCTACAAGATTTCGCCGTTGTTGTGGGATAAAGTGCGGCGCGGACTGTCGGCGGGGCGTGTGCAGACGGTGGCTTTGCGGCTGATTGTAGACCGGGAACGCGAGATTCGGGCGTTTCAGAAACGCGAGTATTGGACGATCGACGTCAACCTGGCGGCGAAGAAGCCTCCACAGCTTTCGGCGCACCTGGCCAAGCGCGATTCGGAAAACGTCGAGATCGCGGACGAAGCCGGGGCGAAAGCGATTGTCGATACCTTGGACGGCGTGGCTTACGTCGTCAAGTCGGTGGTTAATAAGGAGAAGAGGCGGCATCCGGTGCCTCCCTTTATTACTTCGACACTGCAACAGGAAGCGGCACGAAAATTGCGATTTAGCGTGAAGCGTACGATGATGCTGGCGCAGAGGCTGTATGAGGGCGTCGAACTGGGGAGCGAAGAAGGCTCGGTTGGTTTGATCAGCTATATGCGTACGGATTCAGTGCGCGTATCGAATGAAGCGGTGGACGAAGTGCGGGCGATGATTCAGGATCGCTACGGCGTGGATTACCGGCCGGAGAAGCCGAATTTTTACAAGGGCAAGAAGGACGCGCAGGATGCGCACGAAGCGGTGCGGCCTACTTCGTCCATGCGGACTCCGGAAAGCCTGGCGGCGTTTCTTGACGAAGATTTGCTGAAGCTGTACAGGCTGATCTGGATGCGGTTTGTGGCGTCGCAGATGACCTCCGCGGTGTTCGATCAGACGACCATCGACGTGGAAGCTACGGGCAAGGACAAGGCGGTCTATTTATTCCGGGCTACGGGAAGCGTTCCGAAGTTTGACGGATTCCTGAAGGTTTATGAGGAAGGCAAGGACGCGAAGGACGAGGACGACGCGGAGCTGAAGCAGAAGCTGCCGGTGGTGACGGCGGGCGAGACGCTGAAGTTCAAGTCGATCGATCCGGAACAGCATTTCACGGAGCCGCCGCCGCGATTCACGGAAGCGACGCTGGTGAAGGAACTGGAATCGGATGGGGTGGGAAGGCCTTCGACCTACGCGTCGATTCTCTCGACGATTCAGGAGCGCGAGTACGTTCGGAAGGACGGAGGTAAGTTCGCGCCGACGGAGCTGGGCGAAGTGGTGACGGACCTGCTGCTCGAGAGCTTTGCGGATCTGTTCGATGTGACGTATACGGCGCGCCTCGAAGCGGAGCTGGACGAGATCGAGGACGGCAAGATCGATTGGCGCGTGGCGATGAGCGAGTTTTACGAAAGGTTCACTAAGGACCTGGATCACGCGGCTACGCACATGACCGACATCAAGAGGATGGAGGAGCCGACCGACCAGATTTGCGAGAAGTGCGGCAAGCCGATGGTGATCAAGTGGGGGCGGCACGGGAAGTTTATCGCCTGCACGGGATATCCGGAGTGCACGAATACTCGCGAATTGCCGGTGGCCGATACGGGCGAGGTCTCCGAGCAGGACGAAGCGGAGATGTGCGATAACTGCGGCCGTCCGATGGTGCTAAAGAAGGGGCGATTCGGTCAGTTCCTGGCTTGTAGCGGTTATCCGGAGTGCAAGACGACGAAGCAGTTGGGCGCGGCGCAGCAGCAGAAGGATGTGCCGCTGGAAGAGAAGTGTCCGAGCTGCGGGAATCATCTGATCAAGAAGTTTGGACGCTACGGCGAGTTTGTGGCGTGCAGCAATTATCCGACCTGCAAATTCGTGAAGCAGAAGACGATCGGCGTGAAGTGTCCGAATTGCAGCGAGGGCGAAGTGGTGGAGCGGCGATCGAAACGCGGGAAGACCTTTTACGGGTGCAACCGGTATCCGGATTGCGATTTTGTGGCGTGGGGCAAGCCGATTGCGGAGAAATGTCCGCAGTGCGGAGGCAGCTACATGATCGAGAAGTATCTGAAGGCCGGTGCGTTCGCGCAGTGTCCGAACGACGAGTGCAAATTCAAGAAGCCTCTTGACGTGGCGGCTCCGGTCGAGGCCACGGTTTAATGGCGGCGGAAGCCTCACTAAAGGAAGCGCCGGCGCCGGCGGGGGCACCCGATTACGGGTTGGACGCGCCTCTGCTGGTGAAGAGGATGTTCACGCGCGCGGCGTGGACGATCGCGATCGGGCTGGCGGTTTACCTGATCAATCGGAGCGAATATCCGGGTCCAGCAGGTACATTGTTGGCGGTGTTCTGCGTGATTGGCGCGGGGTTTCTGGGCGTCGGTGGGTGGATGATCTGGTCCAGCCGTACGGGGAAATTACAGCTGCGCGACCGGCTGGTGGATCTGGTGGAGCTGAAGGGCGACGAAAAAGTTCTGGATGCGGGATGCGGGCGCGGGTTGATCACGATCGGCGCGGCGAAGCGGTTGAAGACGGGGAAGGCTACGGGCGTCGACGTGTGGGACACGACGGTGCTGTCGGGAAATTCGTCGGACGCGGCGAAGCTGAATGCGAAGGCGGAAGGGGTCGCGGATAAGGTGCGGTTCGAGACGGGCGACATCCGCAAGCTGGTGTATCCGGAGAAGAGCTACGACGTGGCAATGTCGGCGGTGGCGATCCACAATTTCAGGGATCAGGAAGATCGCGAGAAGATAGTGCGGGAGCTGTGGCGCGTGTTGAAGCCGGGCGGGCGGATTTTGATCGCGGACATTTTTCATGTGAGCGAGTATGAATCGGTGCTGCGGGAGTTGGGGGCACAGGACGTAACGGTAGAGTCGCACGGGTTCCTGTGGTGCCTGCCTACGAAAAGCATCCGGGCGGCGAAAGCTTAATGCGTTGGGCGCTGTTTTGGGTGGCGGCGGCGATCGGAGTGGCGCAGGTTAAATCCGTGCCTTTGTTCACGATCGAGAAAAGCTCGAACGCGAACCGGGTGCAATATGAGGCTAGGGTGACGGCGGATGGGCATCTCGATCCGCATCAGCCGGTGGTGGCGTATTGGATCATGGCGGCGGAGAATGGGCGGCGGCAGGAATTGAATATTCTGGAGCGGGCCAAGGCGTATGGTTTTACGCTGCGGCAGGACGGCTCGGATTCCTACAAGTTGTGGGTGGTGAGCCATCCTTCGAAAGAAATCCACGTGTTTCGCGATGGGGCTGCGGTGCGGGCGGAGGCGGTGATCGGGGGACGGGTTTCGCTGGTGGAGAAAATTTTCATCCAGATGCGGAAGTCGTTCGTGTTGAGCTTTCCCGAGTTTGGGGAGATGTTCGGGATCGATAAAGAGACGGGCGAGAAGAGGGTGGAGAAGGTGTTTCGGACGGAGTAGAAAGATTCGGAGAGGGCAGGTCGGGAACCTGCCCCACTGTGAGAAGATATGAGCGAATGGCTTCCGGCAAGGGAGTTGTGAGCAAGCCTAGCGCGCATTCGGTGGAAGAGACGATGGATCGTCTCGAAGCCGTTTTGCGCGAAAAAGATATTCACATTTTTGTGCGGATCGACCAGAGGGCGGCGGCCGAGAAGGCTGGGCTGAAGATGCCGCCGATGGAGCTGCTGATTTTTGGGAATCCCAAAGGCGGGACTCCGTTGATGGTCGCGGAGCCGACGGTCGGGATCGATCTTCCTTTGAAGGCGATGGCGTGGGAGGATCGCGAGGGGAAAGTCTGGCTGAGTTATAACTCGCCGGAGTATCTGGAAGAGCGTTTTTCGATGGAATTGAAGCCGCTCAGCGGGATTGGCGGGCTGATCGACCAGGCGCTTCGTTAGCCTAGCAGGAAGCGCGCGATCTGCATCTGGCTTTTTGATTCTAAGACGCAGGTCCTTTGACCTTCGCGTGCTTCTACGCGGACGGAACCGGATTGTTCGGTGACTCGGTAGGCTGTTTTCGCGCCGTGGTGCCAGGTCAGGGAGTCAAGGGGCCAGTCGGAGTCGGCGAACATTTTAATGTGTCCATCGTCGGCGATCAGGATGGTCATGTGGGTGGGCGATCCGGCGGATTCGGCGGCTTCGAGGATGTTTTGCGCTTGCTCTGTGAACCGGCTCACGGTGCACTTATCGGAGGCGGCGAGATTAGTAATAGGTTCGGCCGAGCCATTCGGCCACCAGCGCGGGTTTATCGCGGCCTTCGACCTCGACTGTAGAGAGCCAGTTGAGTTCGACGCCGCCTTCGATGTCTTTTATGGAGTGGAGGGTGAAGCGGGCACGGATTCTGGCGCCGGAAGGGACGGCTCCGGTGAACCTGAGGCGGTTGAAGCCGTAGTTGACGCGGAGTTTGAAGTTGCCGTCAATTACGACGGCTTCGTTGATTAGCTGGGAGAGCAGTGCGACGGTGAGGAATCCGTGGGCGATGGTGGTGCCATAGGGCGATTCGCGGCGGGCGCGTTCCGGGTCGATGTGAATCCACTGATGGTCGCCGGTGACGTCGGCGAACTGGTCGATTTGCTGCTGCGTGATTTGGCGCCAATCGCTGACGCCGATTTCCAGGCCGACTTTCGTACGTAATTCGTCGAGGGTCATTTGCCGTCGATGGAGAAGGCTAACAGGACGTTGCCGGCCGAGCCTCCCCACATTCCGTAGCCGGAGGTGGTGTAGACCGTGCCGTTTACGATGACGGGTCCGGGGGCGTCGAATGAGCCTCCTTTGGCGGGCACGCTGTTAACGGTGTCGTAGGGGTGGGCGGCGTCGAAATCCCAGACGATTTCGCCGGATTTCGTGTCGTAGGCGCGGAAGTGGCCGTCCACTCCGCCGGCGAATACGACGCCGGGGATTACGGAGATGGCGGCGGACATGGTGGTCTGGCAGCCGGCGGTGCCGGGTTTGCAGCCGGTGTCGGGAGTCAGTTTCGACCACGCGATTTCGCCGGATTTAAGATTCACTGCGGCGACCAAGCCGGGGCCTTTTCCGCGATCGGAAATTGCCGCGTAGGCTTGGGTATCGTCGGTGGCGTGGCCCCATTCGATTCCGCCGAGTGCTCCGCCTTTTCCTACGCGCGCTTGCCAGACAACCTTTCCTTTATCGTCGGGATCGAGGGCCCACAGGATGCCGGACTTTTGTCCGATCACGAGAAGCTGTTTGCCTCCACCGATGGAGCGGAGGGCGGGCGAGGTGCCGAAGTCGAAATCGGGACCCTTGGTTTCCGGGCAATTCGCTTTGCCGGCTTGGCCGCACGCCATGGTGAAGTTATCCTTCTCCAACACCTGCTTCGACCAGACCAGTTTGCCGGTCTTAAGATCAAAGGCGAGGATTGCGTCGCTGGTGTTCATGTCGACGTCGGTGTAGGAATCGCCGGTCGCGGCGTAAACCAATTTTCGTTTCGGATCGACGGTGGGGGAAGACCAGACGGCGGCGCCGGCCGGTCCGTAGAGCTGGGCGCCGGTGCTGCTGGTTTTATAGGCCTTAGGAGGATCGAGCACGGTGAAGGATTTCCAGATCACCTTGCCGGTTTCCGCGTCGAGCGCCGCGACGCTGCCCCGGAACTTACAGCATTCATACTTGGGGCCCATCGCGGAGGCTTCTTCGATCGACGAAACCGGGACGTAGAGGCGGCCATTATAAAAGGTTGGAGCGCCGACGATGCGCGCGACGGGATGATCCTCGATTTTGACTTTCCAGAGCGGCTTGCCGGTTTCAGCGTCGACGGCGTGCGCGGTGGCCTTGACGTCACCGATGAAGGCGATGAAATGCTTGCCGACTTTCCCGATGACGGGAGCGGTGCGGATGGTCGCGCCGGTTTTGTAGGTCCAATAAATGCAGCCGGTCGCCGCGTCGAGCGAATAGAGAGTACCGCTGACGCTGCCGACGAAGATGCGTCCTCCGACTACGGTCGGTTGGCCTTGCACGGAGGTATCGCTGGGGAATCCGAAGGCCCACTTCACTTTGAGTTTTGGCACGTCGGCTGCGGAGAGTCCCGGTTTCGGCTGATAGCGGGAGTTGCCGAGGTCCTGGCCCCATCCGTTCCAATCCGTGGATGCGATGGCGAGGGGTTTGGCTGGAGCGGTGCATTGGCCGGCCATGGGCGCGGTCGAAGTCGAAAATTCCTTGGCGGTGATGAATTTCGCGATGGCTCGGCCTTCTTCTTCGCTGAGACCGGCGGCTTGCGGCTGCATGGAGCCTTCGAACATCGCTTTGACGACTGCTTCCGGGGTTTTCGCGACGAGATCGTCGTGGGAGGGCATGTGCAGTTGCGGTTTCCCGTCGTGGCAAACGGCGCAGCGGGATTTGTAGAGCGCGGCGCCATCTGGAGCAGCGGCGAAGCAAGCGGACGACGCGAACAGAGCGATCAGGATTCGGCGACTGAGCATAATCTGGGGTCAATGTAACACAAAGAATTCACACCACGGCGCTAAGGCGCGAAGAAAAGATATCCTTTGTGGGAGAGACGATGCCTGAAACGCCTACCTTTGCCCATTTTCGCTGCCCTGGATGCGGCGGTGAGATGGATTTCGATCCGCAGTCGGGGATGATGAAGTGCCAAAGCTGCGGACGCACCGAGGCCGTTGCTACGCCGACTACGCTTGTCGTGTCGCATCCTTTGGAGGATGCACTGGCCAATGCGAAACCCTTGAGCGAGGTGGCGCTTCAAGTAAACTGCGACGGGTGCGGAAGCGTGGTGGTGTTCGAACCGCCGGAGGTTGCGGGTGCGTGTTCGTTTTGCGGAGCGATGATCGTGGCGCAGGCCAAGGCGGCCGATCCGATGATCGCGCCGGATGCCGTGCTGCCGGTGAAGGTGACGAAGGAGGCCGCGCAGACGGAGGTGCGGCAGTGGATCGCGACCCGCTGGTTCGCACCGAATGCGCTGCAAAAAATGGCCCAGCAGGAAGGGATTGCGGGCGTGTACATTCCGTTCTGGACCTACGCGGCCGATACGTCGAGTCAATATGCGGGCGCAAGGGGGACTCATTACTTCGTGACGGAATACTACACGACCAGGGATAGCAATGGGAATGAGGTGCAGGAGTCGAGGCAGGTGATGCAAACAGCTTGGGCTCCGGCGTCGGGGCTGGTATCGAGGCGGTTCGACGATGTTTTGGTGCCGGCGACAAAGTCGGTGAATGAGGCTCGGCTGAATGCGCTGGAGCCGTGGGATTTGCCGGCGCTGTGTGCTTACGATCCGGAATATCTGGCGGGGTTCAAGGCGCAGAGGTATCAGGTCGATTTGCCGTCGGGGTTCGAGAAAGCGAAAGTCGTAATGGAAAACGTGATTTCGCATGATGTGCGGCGCGACATCGGCGGGGATGAGCAGAGGATCGATCGGGTGCAGACGGCGACTTCGAATGAGACGTTCAAGCATCTGCTGCTGCCGGTGTGGATTGGGGCGTACCGGTTTCAAGGAAAGGTTTTTCAGGTGGTGGTGAATGCTCGGACGGGCGAGGTGCAGGGTGAGCGGCCTTATAGCGCGATGAAGATTACCTTACTGATCTTGGGGATTTTGATTTTGATATTGGTGTTGTGGGTGTTGTCGCAGAGGTGAGGCAAGCGATATTGGCCGCTGATAAACGCTGATGCACGCTGATAAAACAAAGCGGCTAGACAAGAAGCTGGCGGCAGGTGTTGATTTTAGAGGGTAGAATGGACCAAGGTCATCATGGCTTACGCCCGCATAGGGGCGGCATTGTTGGTTTGGTGCGTCTTCGCTCCTGCGCAGGCGCCGCCTACACAAGCTGCTGCCGATAAATCGCCGGAGATTGCGTCGCGCGACGCGCCGTCGACGTTTAGTTCCAAGGTGAACCTGGTGATGGTTCCGGTGGTGGTGCGGGATCCACGGGGTCATGCGATCGGCACTTTGAAAAAAGAGGATTTTCAGCTTTTCGATAAGGGTAAGCCGCAGGTTATTTCGAGGTTCGCCATCGAAACAGCCGACGGACGGTTGAAGCCGATGCAGGTGACCGGGGAACCGGACCTGGAAGAAAAGAAGCCTACGGACGATCTGCTGCTGGCCAACCGGTTTGTCGCGTACGTTTTCGACGATATGCATACCAATTTTGCCGATCTGGCCCAGGCTCGCGCGGCGGCTGTGAAGCATCTGGCGGAGACACTGAAGGGCGCGGATCGGGCGGCGGTTTATACGACGTCGGGGCAGACGGCGCTCGATTTTACGGACGATCGCGACAAGTTGCAAGAGACGATGAATCGGATCCTGCCGCGGTCGCGGTTGAGCGGAGGCCTCAGTCAGTGCCCGGATATCACGCCTTACATGGCGGACCTGATCCAGAACAAGAACGACACGATCGCGCTGGCGGCGGCGGGAAGGGAAGCGGTGGCGTGTGGCGCGGCCACTACGGCGGCTATCGGACAGTCCATAGCGCAAGGGGTCGCCAGCCAGGTTTTGGGCGTGGCGGAGGCCGATGTTCAGGTCACACTCTCGACCCTGAAAGCCACGGTGCAGAGGATGGCGGCGATGCCGGGGCAACGGACCGTGGTGCTGGTTTCGTCGGGATTTATCGTGACAATCAATTACCGGCAACAGGAAGTGGAATTGATCGATCGCGCCATTCGAGCCAACGTTACGATCAGCACGCTCGACGCGCGGGGGTTGTACGTGATCGTGCCTGGCGGCGATGCGAGCCAGAGTTCGACCAGTATTGTCGCGTCCAACAACAGGGCCCGGTATCAAACGGAGGCCGCGCTTGCCGAGGGGGATGTGCTGGGCGAATTGGCCGATGGGACCGGTGGGACGTTTTTTCATAATAATAACGACTTGCTGGAAGGGTTCCGGCAGACGGGGGCGACGCCGGAGTTTATGTATATCCTTGGTTTTTCGCCGCAGAACCTGAAGTTCGATGGAACTTACCATTCATTGAAGGTGACAGCGAAGGAGACCAAGGGCGTTTCTTTGCAGGCGCGGCGCGGATATTATGCTCCGAAACACGCGAACGATCCGGCGGAGGACGCGAAGGAAGAGATTCGCGTGGCACTGTTCTCGCGCGAGGAGCTGTCGGACATTCCGGTGGAGTTGCACACGCAATTTTTCAAGTCGACCGACACCAACGCCAAGCTCGCGGTGCTGGCGCACGTGGACTTGAAACATCTCCACTTTAAGAAGGTCGACGGACGGAGCCGGAATGTGCTGAGTATCGTTTCGGCGGTGTTCGATCGCAACGGAGTTCTGGTGGGCGCGATTCAAAAAGACGTCGAGATGCGGCTCAAAGACGAGACGTTTAATGCGAGGATCGCCAACGGGGTGACGATGAAGACCAGCTTCGACGTGGCTCCAGGGAGTTATGTGGTCCGGCTAGTGGTTCGAGATAGCGAAGGGCAGACGATGGCGGCGCACAATGGCGTAGTCGAGATTCCGTAGGGAGGGATCATGAAAATTCTTGGCAGCTTCCTTTTATTCGCGGCGTATGGGGCCGCGCAACAGACACCTGCGTCAACGACGCCTTTACCGGCCGATCCGAACAATGTGCTACGCGTGGAAACCAACGTGGTGCTGGTGGATGCGGTGGTGACCGACAAGAAGGGCAACTACGTCCGCGATCTGAAGCAAAAGGATTTTAAGGTCTGGGAAGACAACAAAGAGCAGCAGATCAAGAGTTTTTCCTTCGAGGCCGACCCTGCGTCGCCTTTGAACAATCAGCCGCGCTACATGGTGCTGTTCTTCGATAACTCGACTATGGGTTTCGGGGAGCAGGCGCAGGCACGGAAGGCGGCGGCGAGTTTCATCGACGCGAATGCAGGGCCGAACCGGCAGATGGCGATCGTCAACTATAGCGGCTCGTTGCAAATCGCGCAGAATTTTACCAGCGATGTGGAGCGGCTGAAGGCGATCGTGAACGGGACGAAAATCCCGGTGGGTCCGTCGCCGAACGAATCGGGCGCGGGTGGGCTGGGCCGTGCCGCCGCGAATTTCGGGACGCGCAACGTGATCATGGCGATTCGCGATATGGCGAAGAGTCTGGCGACGATTCCGGGACGCAAAACGATGGTCCTTTTAACGGCCGGATTTAAAGTTTCACCGGACATCCTATCGGACGTGACGGCAACGATCGACGTCTGTAACCGGTCGAACGTGGCGATTTATCCGATCGATGTTCGAGGGCTGGTGGCGGGCAGCGCGTCGATTTTGCCCATGCCAATGCCGATGGAGCAGTCTCCTTTCCGGAATGTCGCCTATAGTCCGTTGCAGGGGCGAGGAGCGGGAACCTCCGGGTCCACTGGGAGCGGAAGCACTGGAGGGACGAGCAGCGGAGGAGGCGGGGGTCGCGGCGGCGCGCCTTCTGCTCCGGGAGCAGGCAGTGGATCTGGCGGGAGCCGCAGCGGTACAGGCTCGACCGGAACCAGCGGAACCAACGCAGGACGAACCGGCACCGGCGCTACGACCGTAATGCCACCGACGACTGCCGCGCGGATGATCGTCCCGAAAATTCCTGAAAGCGCGACCACCAATCAGCAGGTGATGTACATGCTGGCCGACGGCACTGGTGGATTCGTAATCGTCAATACAAACGATCTGCTGGGCGGGATGCAGAAGATCGCGAAGGAGATGAACGAGTTTTATCTGATCGGCTATACCCCTCCTGTACTCGAGGACGGCAAAGAGACGTGCCACACGATTCGCGTGAAGGTGGATAAGGGCGGCGATACCGTTCGCGCACGCACGGGATATTGCAACACGAAACCGAAGGACGTGCTGGCGCAGACGCCGACCGAAAAGACGCTGGAGGCTCGGGCGACGGCGGGGGCGGCGGGGACCGTTGCGGCATCGATGCAGGCGCCCTATTTTTTCACGGGCGTAAATGTGGCGCGGGTCAATGTCGCGATGGATATTCCGGCGCAGTCGATCAAGTTCGCAAAGGACAAGGGAAAGGAGCGGGCGACGCTTAGCGTTCTGGGCATCGCCTACAAAGCGGATGGCGCGGTGGCCGCGCGTTTCAGCGATGCGGTGAAGATCGACTTCGACAATGAGAAAGAGGTCGAGGCGTTTCAGCAGAGCTTGTATCATTATGAAAATCAATTCGACACGGCGTCGGGCACCTACAATCTGAAGGTGGTCTTCAGCGCGGGCGGCGAGAATTTCGGCAAACTGGAGCAGCCGCTGGTCATCGAACCGTATGACACGAAGAAATTCAGCATCAGCGCGCTCGCGTTCAGCACCAGGTTCCGGAAGACGGGCGAGGTCGATCAGGGGCTCGAAACGGCTCTTCTCGAAGACCGGACACCTCTGATCGCGCAGGGTTTTCAAGTGACGCCGGCAGGTTCGGCGAAGTTTAAGAAGACCGATCACGCGGCGATGTACTTCGAAGTTTATGAGCCGGCTCTGACCGCGGAGCAGCCACCTAAGGAAACGGCGGTTGGCCTCCAGATCCGGGTGGTGGACGACAAAGGAGCGGTCAAATCCGATTCCGGCGCGTTCCGCATCCCGCTTCCTGAAAAGGGCGGGAATCCCGCGATACCGTTTGCGGCGCAATTACCAGTCTCGACGCTGGAACCAGGGTCCTATAAGGTGATCCTGTTTGCGGTCGATAACGCGAATAATAAGACGGAGCGCACGACGAGTTTTGAGATGCAGTAAATCTTCAAGGTAGTCTCGGGGTGGAGAAGTCACTTGAGCTTTACAAGAGGACTCAATCATGACGAATAGAGAAGCAGGCATCAATGTAGTCCGCGAAATGATGGGCGACCAGGCGGCCCAAAACCTCAGCGCTTCCGCTGACTCAAACACCTTTGGTGCCCCGATCGCTGCCTACGCGGTCGACCAGGTCTTTGCGGATATCTGGACTCGTCCCGGTCTGGACAAGCGCTCCCGCAGCCTGGTTTCGATGTCCGTCATGATTGCCATGCGTCAGCCCCATGAATTCGCCATCCACATGGGGGCCGGGCTCAATAACGGCCTCACGTTGAAAGAAATCGAGGAAGTTCTCATCCAGGCACTGCCGTACGTTGGCTATCCGGCCATTGCATCAGCACTGGCTGCTGCTGCCGAGGTTATCAAGGAGCGTGGTCTGGACGCCGACGAAAACTACATTGGCCACCGCGGCCTGCTTTGACACTAAACGGCATTCGCGCTGCGCGTTCAATTCCGCTGCTCCGGTAATTGAACTACGGCTGGTCGATCTTGAATCTCCACACGTTCTGTTCGCGCAGGTTGGAGAGCCATACGGACCCGTGGCCTACGCGGATCGAGTCGCCTCCCGCGCCTACCCATTGTTTCACCACCGCGTTCTTGGCGGGGTCGATCTCCGTGACGGGAATTTGAAACATGGTCGCCCACACGTGGCCGGCGCCGAAGGCGATTTCGCCTCCGCTGCCCGGAATGCCCGCTTCGATATTCGCCAGCAAGTTATTGGTCTTCGCGTCCACGCGGGACACTGTCCCATCGCCTTGGTTCAGTGTCCAGATCGAACCCGCTCCGGCCGTAAGAAAGCGCGGTCCGGGGCCAACCTCAATCGTGCTCGCGACCTGATTCGTCTTCGGATCGACGCGAGTCAGCAGGTTCTTTCCCGGAGTCGTGATCCAGACCGCTCCCTCGGCGTAAATACACGAAGCGGAGTTTGGCGTCACCGCGATTTCAGCCGTAACCTTGCCCGACGCCGGAACGATGCGCGACAGCATTCCTTTTTTGTCGGTCAGCATCCAGACGCTATCGGGACTGGCCGCGATGCCGCCTTCGCTATCGGCTGGACCGAAGGGAAGCGTGGCCGTCACCTGATTCGTTTTGATATCGATCCGAGAGAGCGTCTTGTCGCCGCAATTCGGCACCCAGACGCTGCCGAAACCGGCGGCGAGCCCCGAGCAAGGCTTCTGGCCGACCGTGATTACGGCGACCACTTTATTCGTATTCACGTCGAGGCGATAAACCGTATTTTTGGGCGAGCTAGTGACCCAAACAGCGTCGTCAGTGAGCACCTGCCAATCCGGAGCGCCCTCCACCGGGAACACGGCATCCGGTTTGATGGCCGTCATTTCGCGCTTCACACCCGGCGTCGAAACACCCGGCTTCGGTGGACGCGGCGGCCTCTTCTGCTGCTGCGGAGCGTCCTGATAAAAGAACAAAAGGAAAATTGTCAGGAGGAGCATGTTCAAGCTATTCTGCCAGCGTCGCGAGTATTCGCTTGGGATCGAGCCGCCACAATGTTCCTTCGTGAAAGTTCGTCAGCCAGACGGAACCCTGACCGAAATGAATCGCTCCGCCACCCGGGCCCCAGAATTGTTGCATGACTTTTTCCGTTGCCGGATCGATTCGCGCGATCGGAAACCCTGGAAGTGTCACCCAAATCGAACCATGTCCGATGGCGATGCCGCCCGAGGCCGCACCGGTGACCCCGGTTTCGATTGACTTGGTCACCTTGTTCGTCTTGGGGTCGATGCGTTCCACTTTGCCTTCTTTGAGGCAGAGCACCCACAGGGAAGTTTCTCCAATCGCCAGCGCGGAGGGCTGCGGCGATACCTCGATTCGTTTTTCGACCAACGTGGTTTCGGGGTTGATGCGAAGCACCCGGTTTTCCGCGGGACAGGTGACCCAGAGCGCCGTTTCGCCGAACGTCAGCGTATTGCATCCCGCTGGGAGGCGCAGTTCGGAGACGACTTTGTTCTGGTCGGGATCGATGCGTGAAAGCGTGGTCTTGTCGTCGCTCAAAATCCAGACGCTATCGGAATTGGCGGCGACCGCCGGCAGAGCGCTGCTGACGCCAGTCTCGATCTTCACCGGCTCGGCGGGCTTGGCAGGTTTCGACTCGGCGTTGGCCTTCGGATCAGCCGCGATCTTCGCGTCGAGCCGCATCAGCGCGTGGCCGCCGCAATCGGGAATCCATAAACTTTTGAATCCGGCCGCCGCGCCGCCGCACAATTGGGCAACGCCTGGCACGGGATCGACCAACTTATTGCTCTTGGCGTCGAGCCGCTCCAGGCCGCCGCTCTTGTTCGGGATCAGAATCGTGTCCGAAAAAGCGATCCACTGCGGCGCGAGCGGCAGCTGCGCTTCGGCCTTGAGATTGGCCACCGGGATCTGCACGCCCGGCGTCTTGATCCCTTGCCTGAGCGCGGGATCGGGATGCTTCGATTTACCGCTCTGAGCGGCGGACAATGTCAGCGCGAAACAAAGTCCCATCAGGATGCGCATGCAATCTCCATGAAGCAAAGCCGAGCGGCGTGGCCGACGCTTAGTATAGCTTGAACGCGCTGGTTTGATGTACACTGCGGCCGTGCGACGTCTTTTCCTTTCGTTACTCACTTGTGCGGTATTCCTGCGGGCGCAAGCCACTCTGCGGCAAGCGGGCGCGCAGCGAGCTTTGTTGATAGGCGCGGCAGCGGACGCGTCCGAGGAAAGTCCCGATCCCCTGACAACCGACCCTTTGTACGCATCGACGCTTGGGACCCAGTACAGCATGGCCGAGCCGGAAAACAACATGAAGTGGGCGACCATTCATCCCGCGCAGAACACCTACAACTTCCAGCCGGGCGACGAATTGGTCGCGTTCGCTCAGGCACACCAGATGCAGATCCGGGGGCACAATTTGTGCTGGGAAGTTTACAATCCAACGTGGGTCAACACACTCGCGATGACGGCGACGCCAGCGACAATGTCCACCGTGCTTCAGGATCACATCAACACAGTGATGACCCATTACCAGGGAAAAGTTTTCGCCTGGGACGTGGTGAATGAAGCGGTGAGCGATTCGCAGACCGGAACCGGAACTGTGATGAAGGATTCCATCTGGTACGACCAGCCGGGAATCGGGCTGACGGGAACCGGTTACGTGGAACAGGCGTTCCGTTGGGCGCACGCCGCCGATCCGAATGCGCTGCTCTTTTACAACGACTACAACATCGAAGACTCGGGAGCGAAATTTAACGCGGTCTACGCGATGGTGAAAGATTTCGTGACGCGCGGCGTGCCGATCAATGGAGTCGGCATCCAGATGCACATCGATACCAGCGGCTATCCCAGCAACTCGGGCCTGACGAAGAATATCCAGCAGTTGACCGCGCTGGGCTTGCAGGTGCACATCACGGAGATGGATGTCCGGATCCCGGTCGATTCAAACGGCAACGCAACCACGGCGAACCTTCAGGCACAGGCTGCGACGTATCAGCGCATCCTCACGATTTGTCTTCAGAATCCCGGATGCACCGCGTTTCAAACGTGGGGATTCACCGACAAGCATTCCTGGATCCCAGGATCGTATCCGGGTTTCGGCGACGCACTTCCTTTCGATGTGAATTATCAGCCGAAGCCGGCGTTCAATTCGCTGATCAGCACGATGCAAACGGTTCCGCCGATGTTGAGTGCGAACGCGATTGCAAACGCCGCGAGCTATCAAGGCGGGGCCGTTGCGCCCGGCGAATTGGTGACGATTTTTCAAGCGAACCTGGGCCCGGGAACGCTGGTGGGCGCGCAGCTCGATAGCAACGGATTAGTTTCTTCCAATCTTTCGGGAACGCAAGTTTCCTTCGACGGCAAAGCCGCACCGCTGATCTACGCGGTCGCGGGACAAGTGAGCGCGGTGGTTCCGTATGAAGTTTCGGGCAAGCAGCAGACGGTGGTTCAATACAGCTACAACGGCGTAGTGTCGAACATGGTGACGGTGCCAGTCGTTGGGTCGGCCCCCGCGATTTTCACGCAGAACGCATCCGGCAGCGGGCCTGGATTAGTTCTGAATGGAGGAACGTCGCTCAACACGGCAGCAAATCCAGCCGCTGGCGGAAGCGTGGTGGCCGTGCTCGCCACCGGTGGAGGGACGATCATGGGCGGAGCGACGGATGGCGCGCTCGCTCCCGGCATAGGCAACCAGACGCTGCCGGTTTCCGCGACCATCGGCGGAGTGACCGCGAACGTCGGCTACGCGGGTCCAGCGCCGGGCGAAGTGAACGGCGTCATGCAGGTGAACCTGACGGTCCCCGCGGGTATGACGGGAGCGCAGCCGCTGATCATCACCGTTGGTGGTGTCGCGAGTCAGAGTGGAGTTACAATCGCGGTGAAATAAATGCCCGAGCAGCCACACACACCGGATCTTGGCGCGCAGCGCGCCGCCATGAAGAAACTGGATTTTTTGGTCGGAAAATGGTCGGGCGAAGCTCGCATGCTGCGCGGACCCGGTGAGCCGTTGGTCCTGAAGCAGACGGAAGAGGTGCAATACAAACTGGGCGGTCTACTGCTGGTAATCGAAGGCGTCGGGATCACGGACGGCAAGCCGAGTTTGCAAGCCCTCGGAATCGTGTCGTACGACGATGAGAGCGGCACCTATCACATGCGCGCGTTCAACGATGGCCGGTTTTTAGAGACGGAAGTTAAGTTGATCGACAAGGGCTTCACCTGGGGTTTCGCCCTCGGGCAATATCGGACCAGTTCCGCGATGCGTATCGACGAGAAGGGCAACTGGACGGAGTTTCACGAAATCACGATCGGTGCGCAGGCGCCGAGGAAGTATATGGAATTGTCGGTCAGCCGGGAGAAATAAAAAAGTCAGTTCGTCCCAGCGTATCGCTTGAAAATCTGCTGCATGTTTTGCGAAAACGCCGATCGCGCGAGCACCATGTTGCACCCGGCTTCCTGAGCTTTCTGCTTCAGTTCGCCCTGCACATGCGACACGAAGCCCAGCACGTTGATCTCTTTTAGCTCCGGCGACGACTTGAGTTCCCCGATCAGCCGCAGCGGATCGATCGAGGCGCAGTTCAGGTCGATGACGATGACCGACGGCTGTAGTTTCGCGCGTTCGACGGCATCGATTTCGCTCTTTACGAACTCGGCGGTCAGCCCCGCGTGCTTCGCCGCCTCATTGATCTTTACGGTAAAAAACAGGTCCTCAATGACGGCCAGGACTTTTTTCGGCATATTGTTTTGAAATTAATTTGATCGAAACCGAACGGGGAATTAAGACTGATCTTAGCATGGTATGTTGAAGACAAGTGGCCTCCAATAATCCTTTTGCAGACCCTTTGCGCTTCGATCGCCGCGTGCCAGATTGCGTGATCGTCATCTTCGGCGCGAATGGCGACCTGACCAAACGAAAACTTCTCCCGGCTCTCTACCGGCTGGCGTACGAGCGCCGCCTGCCCGATTCCTTCGCCATCATCGGCAACTCGCGCACGGCGATGACGGACGAGGTGTTTCGCGAGAAAATGCACGAATCGGTGAAGGAGTTCCTGGAAGATTCGCCGTTTGACGAAGACCTCTGGAACAGCTTCGCACGCAATATTTTTTACATCGCCGGCGATCTGAACGACCCCCAGCTCTACGCCGAAATAAAGAAAAAGCTCGACGAGTTGAATCGGCCCAACGTGCTCTATTATCTTTCGACCCAGCCGAGCTATTACGGTCCGGTCGTCGAAGCGATCGGCGCCGCGGGCATGGGCCGCAGCACGGAAAAAGGCTGGCACCGCGTGGTGATCGAGAAACCGTTCGGTCACGACCTTGAAAGCGCGCGCGCATTGAATGCTCGCGTACACAGCGTATTTCCCGAGGCAGCGGTTTTCCGTATCGACCACTACCTGGGCAAGGAAACGGTCCAGAATATCATCGCCTTCCGCTTCGGCAACGGAATTTTCGAGCCGCTGTGGAACCGCCGCTACGTGAATCACGTACAGATCACCGCCGCCGAATCCATCGGAGTCGAAGGCCGCGGCGCGTATTATCAGGAAGCGGGCGCGCTGCGCGACATGATACAGAATCACTTGTTGCAGGTGATGGCGACCACCGCCATGGAGCCTCCCGCGGTGTTCGAGCCCGATGCCATGCGGGATGAGCGCGCGAAACTTTTGCGGTCGGTGAAAATCATGAAGCCGGAGGAGGTGCATCTTTACGCCGTCGCCGGTCAATACCGCGGATTCCGCGAAGAGAAGGGCGTCGATCCGCATTCCCAGACCGACACCTTCGCAGCTGCCACCTTTTTTGTCGATAACTGGCGCTGGGCCGGCGTGCCGTTCTACATTCGGAGCGGAAAGAAGATGCCGAAGCGCACCACCGACATCGCGATTCAGTTCAACAGCGCGCCCCATGCGCTGTTCACATCCGAAGACGGACGCCCGCCGCGGCCCAATCTCCTGATCCTGCGCATTCAGCCGGAAGAGGGCATTTCATTGCGATTTTTGTCGAAATATCCCGGCGCGGGTATGCGGCTGCGTCCCGTTTCCATGGATTTTAATTATGGATCGAGCTTCGGCGAGCGCTCGCCCTCGGCCTACGAAACCCTGCTGATGGACGTGATGATCGGCGACGCGACGCTATACACCCGCCAGGATATGGTGGAGGCGAGTTGGCAGGCTGTCACCCCGATTCTGGATTCCTGGGCCGCGCGTGTCTTCGATTTTCCGAACTACGATCCCGGGACTTGGGGACCCGCCGAAAGTGACGCGATGCTCGCGCGCAACGGTCATAAATGGAGGAACGGCTGATGCCGGCAACTCTCAGTACAAACATCGAGCCCGAGAAAATCCTCAAGGACCTCCGCAATTTGTGGAACGACCTCGGCCGCAACGCTGAAACTTCGGGCGGCGTGTTGCGCGCCTGCGGCATGACCCTGGTGGTCGCGACCGAAAGTGCAGCCGATTGCCAGGACCTGCGTCACACGCTAGGCGTGCTGATGCACAATCATCCGGCGCGAGCCATCGTGCTCCAGTTGAACGAAAAACCGGGGCTCGACGCCAAGGTGTTTTCGCAGTGCTGGATGCCGTTCGGTAAGCATCAGCAAATTTGCGCGGAAGGCATCGAGATCACCGCGGGAGTCACGGAACTCAGTCACGTCGCGCAACTTTTGCTGCCCTTGATCGTCTCCGATCTTCCGGCCGTCTTGTGGTGCCGCGGCCCTCGCGTCTTTTCGGAAAATGCTTTCGCCACGCTGTTGCCTCTGGTTCAGAAAGTCATCGTCGACAGCACCGCTGCATCCGATTCTAAAGCCGCCATCGCCGTCATTCGCGACCTCCGCAGGCAGGGCCGTTTGGTGGCTGATCTCGCGTGGACCAAGCTCACCGGCCTGCGCGAATTGATGGCCAGCCTGTTCGATGAAGGAACCGCAACCGGTATCAAGTCCGTGCAGATCTTCTACGGCGGCGACGCGCCATCTCCCAGTTCGATTTATTTCGCGGCATGGATGGGGAGCGCGCTGCCCGAAGCTAAGGTCGAGCTGAAGCGCGGCGGCGAAGGTACTCGCAGCCTGCGGTCGATCGTTCTCTCCGGCGATTCCGAGGTGACCATTACCCGTCCCGACAAAGCGACGCTCGAGGTGCACGCGGGAAATCGCGTTCGCCGATCTAAGATGGTGGTGTTCTCAGAAGAAGTTCTCATGAGCGAAGAACTGTCGATCCTGGGTCCCGATCCGGTCTTCGACAAGGTGCTCGGGGAGTAATGCGATGAGCGATCTTCGAGTTTTCCCGGACGCCCACGGTGCGGCTGAACATTGCGCCGCCGAAGTTCTCCAGCATCTGCGCGACTCGCCGCGCTCTACGCTTGCAATATCCGGAGGTTCCTCTCCGAAGCCCATGTTCGAGATTTTCGCGGCCACGCAGTTCGATTGGAATCGCGTCCAGTTATTCTGGGTCGATGAGCGCTGCGTCCCGGCCACGGATCCGCAGAGCAATTTCAAACTGGCGAACGATCTGTGGCTCGCGCCCGCAAAATTCCCGGCTTCGAATATCCATCGCGTGCAAACCGAGCGCGATCCCGAAGATGCCGCCGAGGTCTACTCGGACGAGCTGAGGCTGGTGTTCGGCGAAGGAATTCCGCAGTTCGACGTCATCCATCGCGGCATGGGCCCCGACGCGCACACCGCCAGCCTGTTCCCTGGCGAGCCTCTGATCGACGATCGCACCGGACTCGCTGGCGCCGTCTACGTGGAAAAGCTAAATTCCCATCGCGTCACTTTATTACCGGCGGTGCTTCTCGCCGCGAAACATACAGTCCTGCTGGTCACGGGCCCTGACAAGGCGCAGCCTCTTTCGGACGTCCTCTACGGACCGCACGATCCCAAGAAATTTCCCTGTCAGCTCACCGAGCGCGATGGCGGCGACGTTGCATGGTTCCTCGACGAAGCGGCTGCGAGTAAATTAAGGAGATGATCCTCACGCGCCGGGCCCTTCTTCCCCTGCTCGCCGCGATCCCTTTCCGCCGCAACGCCCCCGAGATTATTCCTCAACCGCAGCCTCCGAAGAGAACCCGCCTGCTGCTCGGCGGAGACGTCATGCTCTCGCGCCACGTGGGCCGCCTGGCCCGTGCGCGCCACGATCCCGCTTCGCCCCTTCGCGATCTCGCTCCCGTGCTCCGCTCCGCCGACATCGCTTTCGTCAATCTCGAAGCGCCGTTTTCCGATCGCGGCCGTCTGATGGAGCACGGCATGATCTTCAAAGCCGAGCCGGACATGATCGCCGCGCTTCAGGCCGCGGGCGTCACCATCGTGTCCACCGCCAACAACCATGCCCGCGATTGCGACAGTTATGGCGTGGAGTTCACTCTATCCTGGCTGAATCAGCACGGCATCAAAACCGTCGGCTCCGCGCCCACCGCCGAAGCCGCGCACGCTGGGACAGTGGTGGAACGGAACGGACTCCGCTTCGGTTTTCTCGCGTACACTTTCGATCAATCGAACGGCAACCATGCGGATATCGATGACCGCATCGCTGTCATGGACGGTCCCGCTATGCAGGCGGACGTCGCGCGATTGCTTGCGCATTCAGACGTTGCCATTGTCTCCATGCACGCCGGCACGGAGTATCGGCCGCGCCCCAACTCCCAGCAAGTGGAGTTCGCCCACGCCGCGCTCGATGCCGGCGCAAGCGTAGTCGTCGGCCATCATCCGCACGTCACGCAAACCTGGGAATGCCGGGATAACGGCGTGATCTTCTATTCGCTGGGTAATCTGGTCTTCGACCAGTTCCAGCGAAAGGAAACGCAACACGGCGCCCTCGCAGAGGTGGTGTTTTCTGGCAAAACACTCGAAAGCGCCGCATTGCTCCCCGTCGACATCGTGGGAACCATCCCTCACCTGGTCAGCATGCAGGATGCGGAGTCCGGAAAAGCAGTCGCGGCCAGCGCTTCATCCAGCGCATCGCGATGAGCCCTGAGCCGATCAGAAGTAAGGTGCCGATCTCCGGCGTATCGGAACCCTGAGAGCTAGTGGCGACGCTGAAGCTATTGATTTCTAGAAAGCTCCCCTGGGAGGCTACACCGATTTCTACAGTCCATGCGGCTGTCGGATCAGAGTTGATAAATCCGACAAATCCGCTCGTCTGCCCTGCCGGGCAAGCCGCATCAAGGCATATTCCCTGAGGAGCCGCTACCGCCAGTTGAATCGCCGCGATCGTCATTGGGAGCGTAATCTCGATATAGTTGGGCTGCATGCCCGTAGTTGGTGTCGTGAGAGCGGTGCCATTGAAGGCCAGAGACTGGCCCAGAAAATCCGCAAAGAGTACTCCGCTGGCATTGTCGGTGTAGTCGGGGCCGGCCAGGATGCCGTTGGTGTTACTGAACGTGATGATCGATCCGAGCATGTAGCCATCCGTGCCCAAGTCCGTCGCGAATGCGGAAGCATTCTCCGTGCCGCAGCCGGTTCCGGCGCAATACGTCGCTACCGTCGCCCCTGCCGGTAATCCGAACGCCACAATTGCCAGAACGGGAATCAGGAACCTCTTATTGAACATTAAATCCCTCCTATGGGATACACGTCACCCGTGACAGGGTGTAAACGCCCTAAACCTCTGTACCGATTTAGGATCTTCTCGTTTTGAAAGATGTAGCCGGAGGGGTGTGTTTATCTCGAAAGATCGCTGCTCAGGATTTTCTGTAGTGCCACGGACAGGAGGTTATGATCCATTTTGCCTTCTCTTCTCTGAGTGGAGTTGCAGGCCACCAGGATCCCGCCTGGTTACTGGCTCACAAGTATCCGGATCCCCGCACTGACGTGACGGGGTTATAACCCCTGGCCCGAGCCTGGGGATCTCGGGCGTTAACAAAATCAGAGCTTTGGTTTGGGCGGCGGAAGTTCTCTCGCCGGGCACACCGATTGGAATCCCGCGGCGTTGTGGGAGCCGTCGCAAAACGGCTTGTTCTGGGATTGTCCGCAACGGCACAAACCGATGGTGGTGCGTCCCGCCAGGTCGAACGGCTTTCCTTCCATATCCTGAATCAAAAACTCGCCCTCGACCCGAATCGAGCCGTTATTGTTGATCGTAATCTTCGCTGACATTCACCCCTGATGCTAACACGCCGCTTGAAAATACAGAACGAACCCAAGAGGGCAGGTCGGGAACCTGCCTCACTGGGATACCTTTCAATCGAAGGCGCAAGGCTCCCGAAGGAAAGGATATAAAATCTTGTGCGAGCGGTTATCGGCGGGCGAACTTATAATGAAAATCGATGCGGTCGATCTCGATAGCGCTAGCGGTCCTGTGCCTGCGCGCACAGTCACCTCTCTCGCCGGATCTTGACTCGCTCTCCAAAATCCGCTCGCGGATGATCTTTAATCTTAAGCATCAGCCCAATTACACCTGCGTCGAAACCATCGAGCGCTCCTCCCGCGCCAAATCCACGAATAAGCTCAAGATGGTCGACACCTTGCGCCTGGAGGTCGCTCTGGTTGACGGGCGGGAGATGTTCGCGTGGCCGGGGTCGAAGAAATTTGAGGACACCGACCTGTCGCACATGGTGACCAGCGGCGCCATCGGCAATGGAAATTTCGGGACCCATGCCCAAGCTTTGTTCACCACTCGCTCTGCCACGTTTCACTATGCGGGCGAGGAGGATTTTCAAGGGAAGAAAGCCATTCGTTTCGATTACGAGGTGCCGCAGATGCTCTCCGGATACCGCATTCGCGTGTCGCAGGCGAGCGCCATCGTGGGTTATCACGGATCGTTCTATGCGGACGCAACTACCTTCGATATGGATCGCATTGTGGTGATCGCCGACCAGATTCCTCCAGAACTGTTTCTCGATTCGGCGGAAGATAAAATCGACTACGCGATTGCCCGCATTGGCGAAGGCGATTTTCTGCTGCCTGCGCAGAGCGAGCTCACCATGGTCGGCGTTCAGGGAGGCGAGGAGCAGAATCGAGTGAAATTTACCTCCTGCCGCCAGTTTTCGGGTGAATCCGTGGTGACCTTTGAGGACCCTCCGGCAGGCAAGGCCGACGGTGCGCCGATTCCCACGCGCCAGTTCGATCTTCCCGAAGGGCTGACGGTAGAGCTTTCTCTCGTCCAGGAAATCGACCTGCGCAAGGCAGCCGTCGGCGATCCGGTACACGCCCGCGTGGATCGCGATGTCAAAAAAGGCGGCGAGGTCTTAATACCCAAGGGCGCAAGCGCAACGGGCCGGATTACGCGCCTGGAAAGGAACGAAAACTACACAATGGTCGGCGTGGCATTTCCGGAGATTGAAGCGCCCGGTATGGTGGCCCGAATGAAAGGGAGTCTCGATCGCACCTTCGGCGTGACGCCGATCGTCGGCCGTCGCGCGCTCCACTGGCGGACCGCCATTCAGCCGGGTGAAGGCACGTTCCCGGTCGGCACCTCTCAATTTCACCTTCCCAAGGGCTGTATCATGTTCTGGAGAACCTAAATCAAGTGATTCATCTTTCGAATGAAACCGGAGACCTGTTCGAGCAGTCCTTCAACTTCGCCCAAAAGCAGGTGCGGAAGCTGGTGGAAAAGCACCCTTTGTTTTATCCGCTGTACACGCAGAACGGGAAATGGAAACATGAAGGTCCGGCATGGACCCACTGGTGCGACGGCTTTTTGCCGGGAATGATGTGGATCTTCCAGAAACACGCGCCGGCCGATTCCGCCGACGCCAAGTACTGGCTGGAGCAGGCCATTCGCTACACCAAGCCTCTTGAAGAGCGCAAGCACGACCGCGACGTCCACGATCTCGGATTCCTCTTTCTGTCGACGTACTATCGCTGGTACCGGCTTTCGAAAGACCCCGCGCATCGCGAAGTGCTGATCCAGGCCGGCCGCACGCTCGCCATGCGGTTCAAAGATAAAGGCCAGTATCTGCGGTCGTTTGTGGCCGATAATTCGCTGTTCATCGATATCATGATGAACGTCGGCATTATTTTTTATGCCGCGAGGGAAACCGGCGACCGCCGTCTTCGCGATATCGCTCTGCGCCATTCGCTCACTACGCGTAGGGAGCTGGTCCGCGGCGATGGGTCCACGGCGCACGAAGGAATTTTCGATACCGACACCGGCGAATTTTTGCGGCAGACGACGCATCAGGGCTATCGCGGCGATTCCTGCTGGTCCCGCGGCCTAGCCTGGGCTCTCTACGGTTTCACCACTTGTTTCGAGTACAGCCGCGATCCGCATTTCCTCGACACCGCGCAGTCCTGCGCCGAGTACTATATTTCGCACGCGCCTTCCGACGGGGTTCCGCCGTGGGATTTCAATGCGCCTCTCGAAAATCGCACGCTGCTGGACACTTCCTCGGCGGCGATCGCCGCGGCGGGATTGTTGCGGTTATGCAGGCTCGCTCCGGATTCGATGAAGGGGCATCTGTATTGGTCAACCGCGGTGCAGATCCTGAGATCGTTATGCGAAAAGCATCTCGCCAAATCGGATCCGAAATGGGAAGGCATCCTCAAAGGCGGCGTGTATCACGTCCATAAGGGTTTGGGCGTCGACGAGTCCGTAATGTGGGGCGAATTCTTCTTTGTGGAAGCGTTAGAGCGCGTTCTTTGGTAATAAATCGCTCCTTAAGGGCTTCCACGAAGCCTTAAATGGCCTTAAATACGACCATCGCTAACGGCGGTAACGTAACGCCTAAACTGGCCGGCCGGCCGTGGCTCGGAACGTCGTCGGCCCAAACCGCTCCTGAGTTCCCCATGTTCGATCCGCCGAACATTTCGGAATCGGTGTTGAAGATCTCGGTGTAGTGGCCGCGGACTGGCACGCCGATCCGGTAGTTGTGCCGCGGAACAGGCGTGAAGTTACAACATATTACGAGGAACTCAGCTCGATTTCTCGAATAGCGCAGGAACGAAATCACGCTGGCTTCGGCGTCATGGAAATCGATCCATTCGAAGCCGGAATAATCGTCGTCCACTTGATTCAGAGCGGCTTCGCGGCGATAAAACCAGTTCAGCTCTTTGACCAAAGTCTGTAGTTTTGAATGATATGCGTATTGCAACAGATGCCACGGCAGGCTGACGTTGTGGTTCCATTCTTCGGTCTGCCCGAACTCCGAGCCCATGAATAATAGCTTTTTTCCGGGATGGGAATACATGTACCCCAGGAAGGCCCGGACGTTCGCAAAACGCTGCCATTCGTCGCCGGGCATTTTTGAGAGCAGCGATCTTTTGAGGTGCACGACTTCGTCGTGGGAGATGGGCAGGACGAAATTTTCGGTAAAGGCGTACAACATGCTAAACGTAATATTCGATTGATGATATTTGCGAAAAATGGGCTCTTTTTCGAAGTAGTCGAGCATGTCGTGCATCCAGCCCATATTCCACTTCATGGTGAATCCCAAGCCGTTTGCATAAACGGGCCGGGAAACGCCGGGCCAGGACGTGGATTCTTCGGCGATGGTCATTGCGCCGGGTTGCTGATGTGCTAATTCATTGAATCGCCGGATAAAATCGACCGCCTCCAGATTTTCGCGTCCGCCGTATTTATTGGGCAACCATTCGCCGGGCTGGCGAGCGTAATCGCGATACAGCATCGATGCGACGGCGTCTACGCGGAGACCGTCGATGTGAAATTCCCTCAGCCAGAACAACGCGTTCGAGAGAAGAAATTCGCTTACTTCGTTGCGGCCGAAGTTGAAGACCAGAGTGCCCCAATCGCGATGCTCGCCTTCGCGCGGATCTTCGTGTTCATAGAGCGCGGTACCGTCGAAACGATAGGGGCCGTGGGCATCGCGGGGGAAATGGGCGGGGACCCAATCGAGAATTAATCCGAGGCCGGCCTGGTGGCAGGCGTCGACGAAGTATCGAAAATCGTCGGGGGTTCCGAAGCGGGAGGTGGGCGCGAAATATCCGGTGACCTGGTAGCCCCAGGAGCCTGAAAAAGGATGCTCCATGACGGGCATCAGCTCAAGGTGGGTGTAGCCCATTTGTTTCGCGTACTCGACGAGGTTGTGGGCGAACTCACGATAGGTCAGAAAGCGATTGTCCGGTCCGCGCATCCACGATTCCAGATGCACCTCATAAATGGATACAGCTTCGTGCAACCATTGGCGCTGGCCGCGCGCGGTCATCCACGGTTCGTCCGACCAGGTGTAATTGGACAGGCCCCAAACGATGGATGCGGTTTTCGGGGGGATTTCGGAGTAGAAACCGTAGGGGTCGCACTTGAACTGCTCCGAGCCGTGTTTTGAGAGGACCGAATATTTATAGTGGTCGCCTTCTTGCAGGCCGGGCATGAACATTTCCCAGATGCCTCCGTCGCGGAGGCGCATGGGATGGCGGGTGCGATCCCAACCGTTGAAATCGCCGAGCACGCTGACCACTTGCGCGTTGGGCGCCCACACGGCGAAGCGCACGCCAGCGACCTCTTCACAAGTTACGGGGTGCGCGCCGAGGGTGCGATAGGCCTCATGATTGGTGCCTTCGCCGTGGAGGTGCAACTCGAACGAAGTGAGCAGGGGAGGGAAGCGGTAGGGGTCTTCGAATTCCAGTGATTCGCCGGAGTAGAGTTTGATGCGGATGCGGTAGTGCGCGGGTTGCTCGTTGAGAATCGCGAGATAGAAGCCGGAGGGATGGATGCACTCCATCTTCACGATTTCGTCGCCGATGACGAGCGAGGCTTCGGCGGCTTGGGGGAGCCAGGCGCGGACATCGAGATCGTGGGGGCCTAGGACGGCGAAAGGGTCGTGGTGACGGCCTTCAATGATGGCATCAAGCTCGGCGGCAAGCATCATGATTAGTATGTCATTGGTTGGGGAAGAGGGCAGGTCGGGAACCTGCCCCACTAGCGGTCTGCTCGCCGGTCGCGGATTTCCGGAGCTTAGGAGGTTACGGGAAAAGCATATTTGCCGCTGATGAACGCTGATTTGGATCGGGAAGCTATTATGACTGAAATGGGGCCTGTTGCGGAATTGCATTTGCATCTTGAGGGGTCGGTGGAGGTTGAGACTTTGCTGGAACTCGATCCGGCGTTGACGCGCGAGGAGATCGCTCGGGCTACGGCTTATACGAATTTTGAGGGGTTTATTCAGAGTTATATCTGGGTGAACCGGAAGCTGAATTCGCCGGATGATTATGCGCTGGTGGCTCGGAGGTTGTTCGAAAGGCTCGCGGCGGAAGGCGTGGTTTATGCGGAGGTCACGATTTCGGCGGGAGTGATTCTGTGGAAGCATCAGGACTTTGGACCGATTTACGAGGCGGTGCAGCGCGAGGCGTGTCTGAGCAGGGTCAAGGTGCGATGGATTCTTGACGCTACCCGGCAGTTCGGAGTTTACGCGGCTAAACCAGTGTTCGATCTGGCGGCGGAGTTGGTGAAGGAAGGGGTGGTCGCGATTGGCCTGGGAGGTTTCGAAGCGGGCGGGCCGGCTCGGTGGTACGCGGACCTATATAAGGATGCGCGCGAGCGGGGATTGCGGCTGGTGTGCCATGCGGGCGAGACAACGGACGCGACTAGTGTTTGGGAAGCGCTGGAGATTGGGGCGGAGCGGATCGGGCATGGGATTCGCGCAGTGGACGATCCTTTGTTGGTGGAGCATCTAGCGCAGAAGAAGATTCCTTTGGAGATTTGCATTACCAGCAATGTGCGGACGGGAACGGTGGCGTCGGTGAAGGAGCATCCGGTGCGGCGGTTGTATGATGCAGGCGTGCCGATTATTTTGAATACCGACGATCCGGCGTTGTTCGAGTGCACGCTGACAAGTGAGTATGAACTGGCTCGGAGAGAGTTCGGGTTTACGGACGCGGAGATTCAGGAGTTGGTTCGGAATAGTTTTTTGTATTCCTTCGATAGGTAATTTGGCCAGCGTGGTTGCGCCCTTTCTGACTGTAGGCGAAAGAAGAAAGGAAAGGAGGCACACCATGAAAAAAATGATGATGTTAGCGCTTGGATTATCCCTCTTCACGGGATCTACGGTTTTTGCCGCGGAGCGTCCGGTGAGGGATTCGAGGGACAGGGGGCGGAACGAGGCCCGAAATGATAAACGCCGGCAGGACGATCGCAAAGACCGGCGGGCACCGCAGCGCGATCAGCATGTGGATCGACGGGGCAGACGGTAGTTGAGACTCAGCGGAAGACAGGCGAGGCCGTTCGCGCGGCTTCGCCTTTTTATTCGTGGGCATCGTTTCCGCTCGGCTCTTATCGGCAATTGGTGCGATGCTGAATGGTACAACTTGCATGCCGACAAGCTTGAGGCCATTTCCAAACTTAATGCGAGTGGGGGCATTAGGCTTTTGGCAACTGCAGGTGCTGCTGGCGGGCGTTGCCCTCGCAGCCTCTGGAGTGTACTGGCTGCTCCAGGGAAATACCAATCCCGCCTCCCAAATTCTTTTCACCTTCATCATTGGAAATTGCAACTGGCTGGCAGTGGTTCTGGCCGCACCGCTCATCAGGCAGAAGTCCCCTTGGGACTGGATCGCGTATCTGGCCGTTCTGCTGCCTACCGCTGCGATGGCGAGTTGGATCGCGTCGGTGGCCAACCGTGCCATCGCGGGCAGGCACGACCTGTTCAAACTGGATTGGGTGGATATTCGCGCGGGCACGTTTTTTTCGCTGGTAGCCGGAGTTGCACTGTTTATTTCGGGAAAGGCGAGGGTGCGGCTTGAAAACCGGAATCGCGAGCTGGAAAATCAGATCACGGTCGGGAAGATCGAACTGCAAGCTCACGAAGCCGAATTGAAGGCGGCGCATGAGATTCAGGCGCATCTCCTGCCGCATGAAGTGCCGCAGATGAAGCCGTTCCAAATTGCGTGTGCGTGGGAACCGGCGCGATCAGTGGGCGGCGACTACTTTGACGTGCTGACGCTGGGACCCGATCGACTGGGGATCTGCATTGCGGACGTGTCCGGAAAGGGGATCTCGGCCGCGCTATTGATGGCGAATCTCCAGGCGGCGGTCCGGGCGTTCGCACCGGTCAGCAGCGGGCCGGGCGCGCTATGCAGCAAGCTGAACGAGGTGCTGTGCGGCAGTGTTGCTCCGGGGAAGTTCGTTACGTTGTTCTATGGGGTGATCGATAGCGAGCGGTTGCTGCTGCGATTTGAGAACGCCGGACACTCCTCGCCGATTGTGCTGCGGGGCGACGAGGCGACGACTCTCACCGAGGGCAGTATCGTGCTGGGGCTGTTCCCGAAATCCGTATATGAGGAACGGCAGTTCGCATTGCGCTCCGGCGATTGCCTGCTGCTTACGACGGATGGGGTGACCGAAGCGGCGGACGAACACGATGAGGAGTTCGGAAGCGAACGAGTGATCGCATCGGCGCGCATAGCGCGGAGGCTGGGCCCGCAGGGCATCCGGACGAAGATTCTGGAGGACGTGACCCAGTTCTGCGGCGGCAACTTTTACGACGACGCTTCCCTGATTGTCGTGACGGTGGACTAGGTCCACTCGGCCGCGGGACGTTGGGGGAACAGAAATCAGGAATCGAAAATTCACACTTGACATTGCCAGATAATCCACTACCATATGGTTGTGGATCAATTGGGCACAACATTTGCGGCTTTGTCTGATCCAAGCCGGCGGGCGATGATCGAACGACTCTCACATGGGCCTGCCTCCGTGCATGGATTGACGGAACGGTTTGCACTCTCGCAGCAGATGATTTCAAAACATATTGCCTACCTGGTGCGGGCGCGGATTGTGATCAAGACGAAGCGTGGACGAGAGAGTGTGTGCACGCTTAGGCCAGAGGCGATCAAGAAAGTCAGCGACTGGGCGGCTTATTATCGCCGATTCTGGGAAGAGAGTTTCGACAAGCTCGATGTGGTTGTGAATCAAATGAAAACAAAGGAGGTCAGCGATGACAAAAAACACGGTTAACGAGACAGAGCGGATGGTGATCACAAGGGTTTTCGATGCCCCACGCGAATTGGTTTGGAAGGCCTGGACGGACCCGAAGTATGTAATGCAGTGGTGGGGACCAAAGGGTTTTACTGCGCCCTTTTGCAAAATGGATTTTCGCGTGGGAGGAAAATTTCTCTGCTGCATGAGAACTCCGGATGGCCAGGAGTTTTGGAATGCCGGTGAATACCACGAGATTGTTCCGCACGAAAAGATCGTTTCCTCCATGTACTTTTCCGACCCGCAGGGAAATAAGGTTGAGCCCGCGCAATATGGAATCGAACATGAGGCCATAGACGGTGTGTACGATGTGACTACCTTTGAAGATCTTGGAAACGGCCAGACGAAACTCACCTTCATTGGAAATGAAACCATGGAGAACGCAAAAAATAGCGGTCAAGTCGAGGGCTGGAACCAGATACTCGATAAATTTGATGCAGTTGTTGCGGGGCTAGCGCAGGCGAAATAAGAAGTTGAAGTTTCGATGATCGTGATGCGCGGTAAAACCGGCGCAGCCACAATTCCCCTGATCGATCCGCCCGTTGACACCGAAGTCGGCAAGACCACGGGTTGTTATAGTTCAAGCGTCGTGGGAGATCCTGATAGAGTCGCTCATGGATCTCCCACGGCGGAGCCTTCTGCTTTCAGTTGTCTCGTTCGCGCAAGACAACATGCAACGTTTTCCTCAGAGGTTAAGGGTGGTTACCCTTCTCGCGGCTGTTCGCAACGCCGACGGGCAAGTTGTGGCTAATCTCTCCAAGGAAGATTTCTCGCTGGAGGAGGACGGCCATCCTCAGGCGATTCGATACTTTGCGCAACAGTCCGATCTCCCATTAACAATCGGACAGTGGGTTGATACAAGTAAAAGTGAGCGCAACTACCCGAAATGACGATCGTCGGCCCCACACAAATCCCGAAGGGGGTTGACGGCGAGGCTGGTTAATGTTATATATTATAACGCTACGATGCTTAACATACGACGCAAGGCGATTACTCCTTTGGAACAGCTCCTGATGGATTATGTTTGGGCGCACGCGGGCTGCACGGCGGAGGCTTGCCGCGAAGGGGTGGCAGCGCAGAAGGCGCTGAAGGATTCTACGGTTCGCACCATCCTCAGGAACCTGGAAGAGAAAGGGTACGTCGCCCATGACGTCGAGGGGCGCACGTTTACTTATCGCGCGGTGGATACCAAGCGCAATGTTGCTGTACAGGCGGCGCAGCAATTGATTGAGCGGTTCTGCGGAGGGTCAGTGGAGGAGCTGCTGGTGGGGCTGGTCGATAACCAGGTGCTGGAGCCGAAGCAGTTGCAGAAGCTGGCGGAGAAGATCGCGGCTCGCAAGGAGAAAAAGTCATGACCTGGATCGAGTTTCTGGCGGAGTGGACTTTGCGATCCTCGGCGCTGATCCTGTGTGGGGCTTTGTTGCTGTGGGCTCTGCGGGTGAAGGACGCGTCGACTCGGCTCGCGGCGTGGACGGCGATGCTGATAGGGTCGCTGGCGATTCCGGCGCTGACTGCATCGCTGCCCAGAGTGACGGCTCCGGTGCCGGGTGCGGTTTTTCAGATCGCTCCGCAAGTGGCGGAAATTCCAGTCGAGGAGCGCGAAGTGGTTCGCGCTCGGCCGCGGTTCGATTGGTTACGGGCGGCTTTGATCGTTTATGCGCTGGGCGCGGGGATGTTCTTGGTGCGGCTCGCGACGGGGCTCGCAATGACCATGAGCTTGCGGCGCGGCAGCAAAGCGACGGGACGAGCAACGGAGGGAATCGAGATTCGCGAATCGGAGTCGCTGGGAACGCCAGTGGCGCTGGGGATTTTCAGGCCGGTGATTCTGCTGCCGGTCGATTGGCGGGAGTGGGATCAGGAGAAGCTCGAGGTAGTGCTGGCGCATGAGCGGTCCCACCTTCGCCGCTACGATCCGGCGGTGCAGGCGCTGTCGGCGATTCATCGGGCTTTGTTGTGGCATAGTCCTTTGAGCTGGTTCCTTCATCAGAGGCTGGTGCGCGTGGCGGAGGAGGCTAGCGACGATGCGGCGATCGCGGCGGCAGTGGATCGCGCGACGTATGCCAAGGTATTGCTGGAGTTCCTTCAGGTGCGGAGCACGCACTCGCTGGGCGTACCGATGGCTCGATATGGGAGGCCGGATAAACGCATCGATCGGATTTTGGAGGGGACGTCGGCGTCGCGAGGAATGACGCGCTGGGGTCTTGCAGGGATTCTTGCGCTGGGGTTGCCACTCGGTTATCTGGTCGCGGCGGCGGGGCCGGCGAGGTCCGCGGAGACGACTAGCGCCATAGCCGCTCCAGTGATGGAGGCGGTCCAAGTTCAAGCTCCTCCCGGGCCGTTGAGCGAGGGCGGTTACCCGATGGGGTTGGGTAGCGTGACTCCGAATACGGTTACGGTCAAGCCTCGCGTCGACGGTGAGTTGATGTCTGTGAACTTCAAGGAAGGGGAGTTGGTCCAGGCGGGGCAGACTTTGGCGACAATCGATCCGCAGAGCTATCAAGTTCAGCTCACGCTGGCCGAAGGGCAGCTCGCCCGCGATAAGGCCCAATTGGCGGATACGATGCTGGCGACGAAGGGGGGTGCCAAAGAGCAGACGACGTCGCAGGCGGCTACGTTGATGCAATTGGAGGCAACTGTCAAGACCGATCAGGCGAACGTTGATCACGCGAAGCTCCAGTTGGCATATACGCAACTGGTTTCGCCGATCACGGGTGTCGCCGGGCTGCGCATGGTCGATGCGGGGAATATCGTTCACGCGGCGGACGACAAGGGACTCGTCGTCATTAACCAGCTTCAGCCGATCGCCGTTCTGTTCCAAATTTCTGAGGACCGAGTGCGAGAGGTCATCGCGCGAGTTCGCGACGGCAGGGCTTTGCCGGTGGAGGCGTGGGATCGAACTTTGACGAAAAAGATCGCGACGGGCCGGCTGACGGGGTTCGACAATCAGATCGACAAGGAGACCGGCGATTTGAAATTCAAAGCGGAATTCAATAATAAGGACGGCGCTTTGTTCCCGAATCAGTTCGTGAACATCCGGTTGCTTTTGGGACGCGGATGACGCCTCTAGGGGCGAGTACTATTTTTACTTAAGTACTTTTTTTGTAAGGCACCCTACGCTCTGGCACGGCTTCCGCCGATCACCACTCCATGAGACTCGTGTCCTTCCTCTTTATTGGTGTGTTTTCTATTGGGTTCGCGGCTGCCCAGAAGGCGGACGGTACCAAGACCAATCTTCCCAGCCTCGGAGCCGACATTATCACGCCGAGCCGGGGCATCGGTCCGTTCGATGCCAAGCAGGCCCAGGAATGGCGCGATACGGCGGAGACTCTGTGCGCGCAGAGCCGCTATGAGGAGGCCGAGAAGTTGTACGTGAAGCTGCTCGAAGAAAGAGAGCACGCGCTGGGGCTGAACAATCCGGAACTGGCGCTGGACCTGAACGACTTGGGACGGGTCAATTTCGCGCAGATGAAGTATCAGCAGGCGATTACTTATTACGAACGCTCCTTGCAGATCATGGAGACGGCGAAGGGCAAGCAGGATATGGCGGTGGTGGGGCCGCTCGAAAAACTTAGCCGGATCTATAAGACGACGGAAAAATATCCGCAGGCCGAACAGTATGCGCGGCGGGCTCTGACGACGGTCGAGAAGGCGAAGGGGCCGGATGCGCCGGAACTGGTGCCGGAACTGGTGGCGGTGGGCGATCTGCTGCTGCTCCAGAAGCAGTTTTCCACGGCGGAGCCAATGTTCGAACGGTCGGCGAAGATTCTGGAAAAGTCGATGGGCGTGACCAGTGCGGAGTTGTTGCCGTCGCTCGACGGCCTTGCGAACTCCTACGACAATATGCATCGTCCGAGTGAAGCGGAGACGGCATGGCGGCGCGCGCTATCGATTCGGGAAAGCGCGTTTGGTCCCTCGACGGTGGAAGTGGCGGCGACGCTCGACGATCTGGGCCGGCTCTATCTCGCGCAGAAGCGTTATCCGGAAGCCGGCTATTGCTATGAACGGGCTCTGTACATCCGCCAGAAAGCTCATGGCGACGACAGTGCCGATACGCAAGCGACTTTGAGCACGGTGGCGCAGGTTTACGCGGCGCAGGGCCGGCAGTCGGACGCGGAGCCTCTCTATCGTGGGATGCTATCGGCGAAGGAACTCGACACGGTGGCGAGCTTGAATTCGCTGGCGGCGCTGCTGGCGGACCGCAATCGCAACGCGGAGGCGGAATCGCTGTACAAGCTGTCTATTGCTCTGCTGGATAAGAAGGGCTTTGTTACGGCGCGCAAGCCGACGGTGAGTCCCAGCGATCCTCCTCCGCCGCAACTGGCGGAAACGCTGGATCAATACACGGCTTTGTTGAAGAAAATGCACAAGAAGTCGGATGCGGCGAAGATGGAGACGCGCGCTCGGATGCTCCACGGGATTCCGGAGCCGGCTGGATCTACGAAGAAGAAGACGGCCAAGTAGCGAGTACTATAGAAAAACCTTAGATCCGCCGATAGAAGCGCTGAAATGGTCAGTATCTTAGATCTTCAGCAAAGTCAGGGCGTCTTAGAAACGCCGGCGACGCCGGTCGATGTCGAGCCGGCTGCTGAGCCTCAGGAATTCGAGTTTGTCCTCGGGCGGCGGCAGGTTGCGAGCCTGCTCTTCGTATTTAGCATCATCCTGATGGTGTGCGTCGCCGCTTCTTACATGGCGGGCAGGTCGATGTCGCCGAAAGCGCCGCCGGCCGCTCCTCCGGCCGTTGCAACAGCCGAACCCGAGCCTCCGCCCATTGTTCTGAATCAGGAACCCATTCCAGAAGCGCCGCTCTATGCAGAACCCAAGGCGGGATCGGTCTACATTCAGATGGGAGCGGTGGAAAAAGGCGTCTCGCTGATCTTCGCACAGGGGCTGCGGAAGTACGGATTATCCGCGTTTGTTGCGCCCGGTCCGAGCGAGAAGATTTTCCGCGTGCTGATCGGCCCGCTGCCGGACCCGGCCGCGTACGTGAAGGCCAAGGCCGCCGTAGACCAAATCGGCCTGTCGACATTCGCGCGCCGATTTCCGAACTGATTACACTGGTTCGATGACCACAAAAGAATTGGATGGACGGGTCGCCGTCGTGACCGGCGCGAGCCGAGGCTTGGGCCGCGCGATGGCAATCGAATTAGGCGCGGCAGGCGCGAAGGTGGCGCTGGTGGGCCGCGACCGGGCTAAACTCGATGAAACCGCGGCGGAAGCTGGATCGGACGCGGCGGTGTTTGTTGCCGATGTCACGGATGAGGCGCAGGTCCGCTCACTTGAACAGGGCGTGCGGGAGCGGTTCGGGCACGTCGATATTCTGGTGAATAACGCCGGAATGAATATCCGTAAGCCGCTCGTCGAATATACGCTGGACGAATGGAACACGGTGCTCGACACTAACCTGACGTCCGTGTTTCTGGTGTGCCGTTCCTTCATTCCGATGATGCGCGGGCGCGGCTACGGGCGGATCATCAACCTGGCCTCGATGATGAGCCACGTTTCGCTGCCCGGGAGGACCGCCTATTCGGCCAGTAAGGCCGCCATGCTGGGTGTGACGCGGGCGCTGGCCCAGGAACTGGCCGACGATGGGATCACCGTGGTGGCGATCAGCCCCGGACCGTTCGCCACGGAGATCAATACTGCGCTGATCGAGAACCCGGAGCTTAACCGGCAGTTCCTTTCGAATATTCCTTTGGGGCGCTGGGGGAAGGCCGAAGAGATTGGGAAACTGGCCCTTTACTTGTGTTCCGATGCCGCAGGATTTATTACCGGGTCCGATGTGGTGATTGACGGAGGTTGGACTTCGAAGTAGTTTAGATTGGATTAAAAAACTTTGAGGGCGGATTCAGCAAAAATGCCCTATCATATGCAAATGGGCTTGCTTGCTTATCTGCTATGCTCTGCTGGATTGCTGACGATCCGCGAAGTGCCCGCAGGCACTCGCCTCGAAATCCGGTTGACCAGCACGGTAGGTTCCTATGCGAGTAAGGCCGGATCCCCGATTAGCGCTGTACTGATTGCACCGGTTCACGTCGGAGGTGAACTGTTGCTGCCTGCCGGCAGTATTCTAACAGGTACGGTAAAGTCGGTACGGCGTGTCGGGTTGGGAGTGGTGCACGAGACGGCGGGGATGTCGCTCGAGTTCAACGAGATCATCCTGCCGGACGACGAAACCCTTCCGCTGGCTTCGCGGGTAATCGCGGTCGATAACGGGCGGGAGCGAGTCGAGAAGAACGGCGAGATCGGCGGGATGCGCATGACCTCCAGCGTGGCGTACCGGGTGAGCGGGTACATCCGCATGGCGCTGATGCTGAACATTCACGCAGAGCTGGCGGTGTGGGCGATCAAGACGCTGGTGGTGCAGGTGCCGGAGCCGGAGATCTATTTCAAGCCGGGTGTGGAGTTGTCGCTGACGTTGAAAGAGCCTTTGCCGGCGCGGGCGCAGCGCGAACCCGAGGATGCGCCGCGGCGGCTGGCGGAGCACGAACGCGACGAACTGGACGAAATTCTAGCCATAATGCCGACGCGGACCACGGCCCCTTCGAGCGGGCGTCCTTCGGACCTGATCAATTTAATGTTCGTCGGATCGCGAGAACAGATCTCGGAGGCGTTCCGGGCTGCCGGATGGTCCGAAGCGGACCCGTGCAATATGCACTCCCGCATCCAGGGTATCCGGGCATTTGTGGAAGGACGATCGAGTAATTCGTTTCCGATGAGCGCCTTGACGCTCAATGATGCGGAAGCGGACATGTCGTGGCAGAAGGATCTCAACGACATGTCCAAGCGCCACCACATCCGGATCTGGAAACAGCCGCAAATGTGGGACGGCCAGGAAGTGTGGGCCGGGGCGGCAACACGGGATATCGATTTCGCGTACATGCATCACGGCTCGGCGATGACGCATCGGATCGATGGAAATATCGATCAGGAGCGCGACAAGATTGCGTATGATCTGGCATTCACTTCGTATGTGGACGTGCTCGACTGGGAGGAGCGCAGCCGCGTCCCCGGCGTCACGCGCAACGGCACGGGCGACCTGATGACCACGGATAAGAGGCTCGCGGTGCTTCGCCTGCGGGATACGGAAACGCCCCGGCTTTCGACCGATACCGAGGAGATGGATTCGATCCCGGTGCACGGCAAGATGGGGCAGCGCTTCCTGCGGCGCGAGATTCTGAGCATGCGCAATGACATCGTCCGCAACAACGTTTACTGGCGGGGCTACGAGGGTGTCCGCTGGATCGTGACGAGTATCCGCAAGCGCAATCACGATCCCGAGGTCGCGGACGTCGCGCCGAAAGCGCCGTTCACGCGGTTTGTATCGCTGCGGTAAGGCGAAAACATTTCCACGCAAAGGCGCGGAGCTCCCAAAGAACACATGAGAAACCCTTAACGAGTTTGGGCCTTTTGCGTGAACCTAGTTTTGCTTTATCATTCCGTGCCTGCGCAGCGTCTCGATCGTGGATTCGACCGGTAGAGCCTCCACGGTGCGGCCGTTTCCGATGGTCGTTTCGGCCCTGAACAAAGAGTTGTAAATTGCTTCTTCCGTGGCCTCAATCACGGCGGGGAACAGCGCGGAGACCGCGTCGTTCGATAGCAGTTCCGCCTTCTTCGACGTCGTGAACGCGATCGCGTAATCGCCTGAACCGTTCGACCCCGCCGAACCCGTTCTTCCCAGGCCCATCATGGTGCGCGCGGCGAGCCGGTGCAGATTGCGGCTATCGACCGGCGCGTCGGTGGCGACGATCATCATGATCGATCCGTCGGCGGTCACGGGGAATTTGTCGGATGCGACCGTTCGAGGACGTTCTATCGGCACGCCGAGAATCGTCAGCCGTCCGCCGAAGTTGGTTTGCACCAGCACACCGACCGTGTATTCGCCCGCTTTGCGCGAGGAGGTGCCGATGCCGCCTTTCCAGCCGAAAGCGATGGTCCCCGTGCCGGCGCCGACGCACCCTTCTTCGACCGCTGCTGATTTAGCGCTCTGCACGGCGGCGAACACTTCGTTGTGGCCCACGTGGCGCCCCTGAATATCGTTCAGCACGCCGTCGTTCGTTTCGCCTACCAGGGGGTTGATAGAGCGGACGTCCGCGTTGCCGTTCAGCGACAGCATGTAATTGATCAACTCGTCGGCGACACGAAATACGTTTAACGTCGAGGTGAGCAGGACGGGCGTTTCGATCTCGCCCAGCTCATTCACCTGCGTCGAGCCGACCAGCTTTCCAAACGCATTGCCGATAAAGACCGCCCCCGGAACTTTTTCGCGAAACAGGTTGCCGCCGTGTGGCAAAATCGCGGTGACACCCGTGCGGACGTTCGCGCCCCGGATTAATGTCGCGTGGCCGACGCGAACGCCCGCGACATCCGTGATCGCGTTCAGAGGACCAGTTGGCAGGACGCCGACAATGACACCCAGTTCCCTTGCGCGAGCCTTTACCGCCATTGTTTGCGCTCGCGCAGCGAGGTGATGTGCGCGACGTGATGTTTGCCGTGCCACCCGTAGAGGGCCAGGTTCTTCTCGAGCGGCACCACTCCCAGTTCGGGATGCCGGAATTGCTTCGCGAAGTCCGCCTCGCTCATCGATTCGAGCAGGACCACCCAGCGCTGGTGCAGATTATCAAGCAGCGCAAGCGATACTTCGATCGGGGTTCCGCGCACGTCCGCGGTCTCCGCCCAGGCGGCTTCATCGTACGGCTTGACGGTCGGCTCATTTTCGGTGAGCGCCAGCTTGAAGCGAATATACGCGTTCATGTGGCTTTCCGGAACGTGATGGATCACCTGGCGCACGGTCCACCCGCCTTCGCGGTAGGGCGTGTCCAACTGCTCCTCGCTTAAGCCGGCGACGGCGGCGCGGAGACTCGCGGGCGCTTGGGCGATTTCAGCGATCCACTTCCGCCGTTGTTCCGCCGTGCTCGGCGCTTGAAACGAGAACCGGCCGATCGGATGTCTCAGGTCTTCTGTCGGAGTTGCCATAAATCTCCTGGTCCTTGTATTGAAGTTCGTACAGCTTGCGATAAATGCCGTCGCGCAGCGCGAGCAGTTCCTGATGCGTGCCGCTTTCCCGGAGCTGGCCTTTGTGCATCACGAAAATGCGGTCCGCGCGTTGAATAGTCGAGAGGCGATGCGCGATCACCAGCGACGTGCGTCCTTCCACCATCTTCGCCAGTGCGTCGCGCACGCGAAATTCGGTTTCCGTATCGACGCTGGACGTGGCCTCGTCGAGGATCAGGAATCGCGGATTGTGCGCCAGCGCTCGCGCGAAACTGATCAGTTGTTTTTGGCCGGTGGAAAATCCGTTGCCGCGTTCCCGCACGGGCTGTTCAAACTTTTCCGGAAGCGATTCGACGAACTCCAGCAGATTCACCTGCGCGGACGCTTCTTCGATGGCGCGCGTGCCGATCGAAGATGTTCCAAGCCGGATGTTCGATTCGACGGTGCCGGTGAACAGATACGGATCCTGCAATACCACTCCGAAGTGTCTCCGCAGATCGTCGAGCGAGAGTTCCTGAAGGTCCACCGACTCCGTTCTTCCAACCACGCGGATGTGTCCGCGCTGAATGTCGTAGAAGCGCAGCAGCAGATTCGTGAGTGTGGTTTTACCCGCTCCAGTGTGTCCAACGACGGCGATGGTTTCGCCAGGCTCGATGCGGAAGGTCACATCGCGCAACACCCAATCGTCGTTTTTATAGGCGAACCAAACCTGATCGAACTCGATGGCAACCGGACCTTCCGGAAAGGAGCGCGGCGACGACGGCGACGTCACGTGCGTCGGCGTGTCCAGCAGTTTGAAGACGCGTTCGCTCGCCGCCATCGCCGATTGCAGGATGTTGTATTTCTCGCTGAGGTCCTGGATCGGGCGGAAGAAACGCAGCCCATACTGGAAAAAAGCGATCAACACGCCGAGCGACAAGGCGCCCTGCCGGTTCCGATAGCCTCCGTAGGCAAGCAGCATGGCGAGCGATAGCATGCCAAGAAACTCGACCACTGGATAGAACCAGCCGTAAGCGAGAATCGAATCCTTGAACGCTTCCATATGGTCGCGATTGATGGCCGCGAATTCATCGCGGCTGCGATCCTCGCGATTGAAGAGCTGCAACACCGCCATTCCGTTGACGTGTTCCTGCAAATAAGAATTGATGCGCGCCACCGCGACCCGGATGCGCCGGTAACTCTGCTGCACCGTTCGCCGGAACACGGCGGTTACCAGCACGACAACGGGAAGAACGGCGAGGAGGAGGCCGGTCATTCCCGGGCTCAAACGGAACATCACTACCACCACGAAGCTGAGCATGAGAACATCGCCCAGAATGGTTACGAGTCCCGATGCCCACAGCTCATTCAGTGCGTCTACATCGGTGGTGACGCGTGTGATCAGACGCCCCACAGGATTGCGGTCGTAATATGCAACGTCGAGCGTTTGCAGACGCTCCATCAGCTCGCGCCGAAGGTCGAACATAGCGAACTGTCCAGTTCGCTGCATCAGGTAGGTTTCGATAAACTCGCAAACGAAGCCGACCAGCAGCGAGGCGAGGTAAAGCCCGGAGATCTGCGTGAGCCCGGTCCAGACGTCGGCCGCGAGCCACCGGTCGAGAAATGAATGCACCGGATAATCGGGTTTGGCGAGGTATTTGTCGATCGCGAGCTTGGTCAGCAAAGGTCCCGCGACCTGCGCAATCGATTGGAACAGCAGGAAAAACAACGACACGAACACCGCGCCGCGATACGGTTTCAAATACCGGACCAGCCGCCGCATCAGGCGGCCGTCATACGCTTTGCCGAGGACTTCTTCTTCCAAAATCCAGCGTAGCGTTTATTCGTGGCGCAGGGCAATCATCGGGTCCACGCGCATCGCACGCCGGGCGGGGATGAGAGCCGCGAGCGTCGCCACGATCAGCACCAGACCCGCAACGCTCGCGAAGGTCGCTGGATCGGCGGGGTCGATTTGATACAACATTCCTCGCATCAGACGAGAGAGCGCCACAGCCGCACCGAGTCCGCACACGATGCCGGCCAGCGCGACGGGCAGGCTTTGCCTCGCGATAAGCGATGCGATCCCGCCGCGATCCGCGCCCAACGCCATGCGAATCCCGATTTCGTGCGTGCGCTGGGCGACTTCGTAAGCCATCACTCCGTAGATGCCGATGATCGCCAGTACCAGCGCCAACGCAGAAAATATTCCGATCAGCAGGAGTGAAAAGCGCGACTGCCACGTCGCATTGCCGATGGTGTTTTCAAGCGTCTCCACGTGCGAAACCGGCAGATTGCGGTCGATGGTCCAGACGGCGGCCTTCACGGCGCGCGCGATCGAGGCTGCGTCGATATTTGAGCGCACCACTAGCGTCATCCCCGCGGCGTGCGGTCCGGTACCGCTGAAAAAGAAATCGCCGCTCTGGCGGAACGGAACATACATTTCATCGGCGGCCGGATCGGTCCAGCTTCCCTGTTTCACATCCTTCACAACGCCGACGATCGTCATCCATTTGGGATTTCCGCGCGCATCGCCAAGGGTAATGCGCTTTCCGAGAGGATTTGCCCCGGGAAATTCACGTTGCGCCAGAGTCTCATTCACGATCATCACCAGCGGCGAGTTCTCCGTATCGCGATCGTCGAAATCGCGTCCGGCGACGAACGGAATGCGCATGGTCGCGAAATAGTTCGGCCGCGAAACGCGATAGACGGCGGAGCGCTCTTTGCCTCGCTCCGGAATGGGATGCCCCTCGACCATGCGCCAAAGGCCCCAAACGTCGCCTCCGATCGGAAGATGATTCGTCATGCTCGCCTGGCCGACGCCGGGCACCGCCTGCACTCGCTCGACAATCGTCCGATACAAATTATCGCGAGCCGAGCCCACATATTCGGGCCGTCCGGCTACAGATACGGTCATAGAAAGTACGTTGTGAGCATCGAATCCTGGATCTATCGCCCGCAGCCGCGCGAAGCTGCGCAACAGCAAGCCGGCGCCGATCAGCAGCACCAGGGCGATCGCAATCTCGGTCCCGGCCAGCGCTCGGCGAACACTCCCTCCGCCTCCGGAAGTTCCCCGTGCGCCCTCCTTCAACGCGTCGTTCACGTCGCCGCGGGATGCGGAATAAGCGGGCGCGATCCCAAACAGCAATCCCGTGAGAATCGCGACCCCCAGAGTGAACAGTAAAACCTGCGAGTCGATGTGGATCGCCTCCGAACCCGTCAAGTGCGACCGAAGCATCGCCTTCAGCCCTTGCACGCACCACACGGCGAGCAGCAGTCCCGCTGCTCCGCCCGCCATCGAGAGCACCACGCTCTCCGTCAGGAATTGCCGCGCGATGCTCCACCGCTGCGCGCCCAGCGACAACCGGACGGCGATTTCCTTTCTTCTCGCGGTCGCCCGCGCCAGCGCCAGATTCGCGACATTGGCACAGGCGATCAACAGCACCATGCCGACCGCTCCCAACAGCAGTTCCAGCCCGGTCCTCACGCGACCCACCGCCTTTTCATTGAGCGATTCCACCAGCCACCGCATATTCACGTTGGTGTCCGGATACGCGGCGGCCAGGCTGTGACAGATCTGGTCGATTTCCGATTGCGCTTCGCTTCGTGAGCGTCCCGCAGCCAGGCGTCCGAAGACGCGTAAGGAATAGCGGTCGCGCCGGGCAGTCGGCGCCGGCTGACCATTCGCGGAAAACATTTTTCGCAGGTCCAGCGGAGCCCAAATCTCCGCGGTGGTCACCCAAAACGGCGCGAAATAAAAGTCGGCCGGCATCACGCCGATCACCGTATAGTTTTCTCCATCGAGCAGAATCTTCTGTCCCACAGCGCTGTCCGATCCTCCGAAACTTCGCTGCCACAGTGCGTAGCCGATTACTGCCACCTGATCTTTCCCCGGCTGAAACTCGTTGGCGTCGAAGGTGCGCCCGCGGATCGGCGCGACCCCCAGCAGCGGAAATATATCCTCGCTCAGATGCAGGCCCGATACCTGTTCCGGAGTTTCGCGTCCCGTTAGGCTCGCTCCCCAAGCCTCCGCCGCGCCCATTTTTTCGAAGGAATGCGCCTGGTTCCGTACGTCGAGAAAATCTGCCGGAGAAACCGGATTGCCATTCGCGCCCAGCAGCGTCACCAGCCGTCCCGGGTCATGATACGGTAATGGCCGTAGCAGAACAGCGTTCACAATCGAGAAAATTGCCGTATTTGCCCCGATTCCCAAGGCCAGAGCAAGCAACGCTATTGCCGTAACGCCTCTTCCCTTAAGCAAAACCCGAATCGCGTAGCGCATGCCGGTTAGACGACAACGCGTCCGTTCGGTTAACTTGAATGCGTGGACTTAGACGGAGTTATCGTCGTCGATAAACCGCGTGGCTGGACCTCGCACGACGTCGTCAATAAAATGCGCCGGTTCGCCGGCACTCGCAGGGTCGGCCACCTGGGCACGCTCGATCCTTCCGCGACCGGCGTGCTGCCCCTGGTCCTCGGCCGCGCCACGCGCCTCGCGCAATTTTATACGCGCAACGACAAGATTTACGAAGGGATCATTCACTTCGGTCAATCCACCGATTCCTACGATGCCGACGGTGAACCAACCTCGCCGGAGGTGGCCGTGACCTTCGATCAAGCGGCCATCGACGCCGCGCTCGAACATTCTCGAGGCGAGTTTGCCCAGACGCCTCCGCCTGTCTCCGCCAAGAAAATCGGTGGCAGGCCCGCTTATGAACTGGTACGCAAGCAGCAGCCGGTCGATCTCAAGCCCGTCACAGTCAACATTTACGATCTGGAAATTCTGAAACTAGAAGGCTGCGAGGCCTCCGTCCGCGTCCACTGCTCCGCGGGAACCTATCTGCGCAGCATCGCGCACGACGCGGGACAAGTGCTCGGCTGCGGAGCTTATTTGAAGGACCTCCGGCGAATCGCGTCGGGCGATTTCAAACTCGATTCGGCCCGTACCCTCGAAGAACTCGGGCTCCTTTCCGAACAGGGACGCCTCGCCGAGGCTCTGGTGCCGGCCTCCCAGCTACTGCCGGAATTCCCCGCGGAAATGGTGGACGCCGTCACCGCGGGCCAAATCCGCAACGGCCGAGACTTTCGCGTGTCCCCGTTTCGTCCGCATACCGGCACGCGATTCGTCAAAGCATTGAACGCCGAAGGAGATCTGATCGCCATCGGCGAAGCGCGCCTGCCGCATCTTTATCACCCCGTACTTGTGCTCTAACACCAGACATACCGGACAAAAATCGTCTGAGTAGAGAAGGGGATCGGAGCAGCCGTGCTACGCTATCGTAACGATGTGTAAATTGAATGGACTTCCTTCAAGCGCGAAGCTTCTGATCACGACCATCGCAGCAACGCTTGTTTTTTCGATTCCCGCAGCGGCTACACTTACTTCTAACTCCCAACCGGCGGAGACTGTCGCGTTACAACCTCCCGTCACTTTCGCGCAGATTACTGCGGAGACTTTCCCTGGGGATTTTACGGTTACCGACACTAGCACCAGTGACACCTTTACAGTCACGGATAAGCAAATCACTTTCGACTATGACAATATCACGGGCACTCTGCCGGCGGCCCTCTCTGGTGTGCAGACGGCGTTCCTGACTATAACGGCCACTTCGACCACCCCTGCCTCGGTTAACGGCGGGATTATCACGGCAAGCGGGTATTCAGGAAGTTTTTCCATCATCCGCTCCACTCCCACTATGAGCGGCGGGTCCAATCTTTTGTCGGGCACCTTTAAAACGGGCGCAGCCATTTCCGGCCCTGTCGGCACGACTTCTGCCACTTTTTCCGATTCGACGGCGCTGCTTCAGACAGAAGTCGTCTTCACGTCGGACTTCATCTCCTTCGGCGGCGGCGCTTCGGAATCGATCGCCCTGTCCTTTACCGGCCAAAGCGCACCACTCGCGATCGGACTAGGCAACTTCCTCTCCTCATTCACCGCTGAGGGAGTTGGGTCATTCGGCTCAGGTCCTGCCCCGGAGGCTTTGCCGGAGCCAGGTTCAATATTTTCCGTGGGGATAGGGTTGCTGGCCCTGGCCCGGTTTGCGCGCAAGCGCGTTGCATGAGTCGCCGGTCGTTCGATTCCCGATGATAGGTAGCCTCGATCCCGAGCCGCGACCGCGGAAGCGATCCGCACGACCCTTCGGTAGCCTCTTCAGCACGTGAAAAAGTGAAATAAAGTTCATTTTCGGGCCGCCGCGACCTCAGGCGAGTTCAAGTATTCTAATGACAGTGCCGCGCGTTTTGGGTTTCGTGGTTCTACCTCTGTGGCTGGCTGTAGCGCCGCTTTCGGTGGTGCCGCGTCCACAGGATCCCTCCGAAAAGAAAACCGAGGAGCCGAAGCCGGACACCTTCTTCGCCGGATCCGTAGTCGAGTTCACCACCGAAAAAATCACCGTCTCCCGCGTCAACCTCGGCAAGACCGAAAAGCGCGTCTTTCGCATCACGCCTGATACCAAGTGCGAGGGCAAATTGACCAAGAAGGTCCGCGTCACTGTGAAATATATCGCGACCGACGATGGTGAAACCGCTGAGCTGATCATCGTCCGCTCCGCGCAGAAGAAGACCGAGAAGTGATCAGGCTTTTTTCTTTGTCCAGCCCGTCTTCACCACTTGCCGAGCCCGTCCCAGCGCCAGCGCGCTTTCCGGAACCGCGTCCGTGATCACGCTCCCCGCGCCGATGTAACTCCCCTGGCCGATCTCGATCGGCGCCACCAGAGTCGAGTTGCTGCCGACAAACGCGCGAGCCCCAATCGTGGTCCGATGCTTTTTCTCACCGTCGTAGTTGCAGGTGATCGTACCCGCGCCGATATTGGTGCCGTCGCCGATCTCCGCATCGCCGAGATAAGCCAGATGCTGGCTCTTCGCGCGCTCGCCGAGGTGAGTCTTCTTCAGCTCCACGAAATTCCCGACACGCGCATCGCGGCCCACGTGCGCATCCATGCGCAGCCGCGCGAACGGACCCACCCGCGCCTCCCCGTCTACCCGCGAATCGTTGATTAGCGTATACGGCTCAACTTCGACGCGATCCCCCAGCACCGCGTTTTCGAGGATCGCTCCCGCGCCGATCCGGCAATCCTCGCCAATCAAAGTTGCCCCCAGCAGGCGCGTGAACGGCTCGATAATCGTGTCTGTCCCAATCTCCACCCGCCCGTCGATCGTGACCGTCTCCGGCCTCTCGATGGTGACACCCGCCAGCATCAGCTCTTCGTTCTTGCGGGCGCGCAAGATTCGATCGGCCGCCGCCAGTTCCACCCGCGTGTTGATGCCCAGCAGCTCTGTCGCGTCATCAACGTGCATCGGCTGTACACGATGCCCATGGCGCGCCAGGATTTCCGCCATGTCGGTAAGGTACAGTTCGCCCGACGCAGCGTTCGGCTCGATCTCTCCGATGTGCTTCCACAACAATTCGGATTGGAAGCAGTAAATCCCGGAATTGATCAGCTTGATCTTTTTCTGCTCCGGTGTCGCGGCCTTCTCTTCGACGATTTGCGTGACCTCGCCGTTCTTGTTCAACAAAATCCGCCCATATCCCGTGGGGTCTTCAAGCGTCGTAGTGATCAGCGTCGCCGCTGCGCCCGAATCGGTCTGTGTATCCCGCAGACGCGCCAGCGTGGCTGCTGTCAACAAAGGAGTATCGCCGTACAGAACCGTCAGCAAGCCATCGTGCGGAACCGCCTCGCGGCACGACGCCAGAGCGTGTCCCGTGCCCTGCTGCCCCTGCTGGCGCACGAATCCGACGCCCAGCGGCTGGAGCAGGTCTTCCACCACCTCCGCCTGATGACCGGTCACGACGAAAATTCTTCCGTAAGGGGTAAGCGTGCGCGCCGCCGCCACCACTTGCTCCACCAGCGCGAGCCCTCCGGCGCGATGTAGCACCTTCGCGCGCTTGGATCGCATGCGCGTTCCCAGCCCCGCGGCCAGAATAACCACCGTATGATTCATTTCCTCTTCAGCTTCCTTTTTTGACCCTTTTGCGCCAGTTCGAACGCAATCGCGCCGATCACGCTGCTGTCGTGGCGGATCTTTTCCTGCGTCCGATTGCCCGCCATCCGCAGCAGATCGGCCGCTAGCACCTTCACATCCATGCGCTCCAGATTTTCAAGGTCGTTCTCCACGGGCCGCGCCGCGTTCGCCTGGTAGTGATCCAGCACTTTGCCGCGAATCGGGTGGGAGTTGACCACGCATACGTCTACAATCGGCAGTTTCGTATGACGGTGTATAGCCGCCACGTGGTCCGACGCGCGAAAGTTCGTCGTCTCTCCCGGCTGGGACATCAGATTGACGAAATAGGCCTTCAGCGCGGGTGACTGCGCGATCGCTTTCGGAATCCCGTCCACCAGCAGATTCGGAATCACGCTCGTGAACAGAGACCCCGGCCCCAGCGTGATCAGATCGGCGCTGGCAATCGCTTCCAGAGTCTCCGGCAGAGGCTTGGGCCTTCGCGGATGAATCTGGATCCTCTCGATCCTGGACCGGCTGCGGCTGATGCGCGATTCGCCCTCCACCTTTTTCCCATTGGCGAGCGTAGCTTCAATCACCACGTTGGCGGCCGTCGAGGGGTAAATGTGCCCCAGCACCGCCAGCACTTCGCCGGAAAATCGAACCGCTTGGTTAAAATCCCCGGTCAGGTGCGTCATCGCGGTCAGAAACAGGTTGCCGAAACTGTGCCCTTTCAATCCGCGCCCGTTCGAGAAACGGAACTGAAACAGCTTGCTCATCAATGTTTCATCTTCAGAGAGCGCCACCATGCAGTTGCGGATATCGCCCGGCGGTAGCACATCGAAATCGCGCCGCAGGCGCCCGGAACTGCCCCCGTCATCCGTCACCGTCACCACCGCTGTGATGTCGAGGATGCCCTCGCCGGCTCTAGCGTACCGTTTCAGGCCCCTGAGCAAAGTCGAAAGGCCGTTGCCGCCCCCGATCGAGACGATGCGCAAAGGCATGTTTTGTGATCCGGATCCCATTTCCCTCTAAAACTGCCACGCCGATCTTGGGTCGCTACCAGGTCGTTCTCTCATCGGCGTTTATCGGTGTTCATCGGCGGCTGGAACGGTCTTGCTCTTCTCTTCTCGATCCCTGAGATTCTCGGCCAACGCGGCCAAGCCTCTTGGTCCGTCCTTTTAAGAGCATCTCACGAGCTCAACGCGTTTCCAAATAGTTATACGGCAGTCGCCGCTTCGGCATCGCTCCGAAACATTCTTTCTATATTCTGTTCACGGAGGATTCCTCGATGACCACTCCCCATCCGGTATCGGACGCCGCCCGCGCGCTACTGGCGGAGACCAACCTTCACGCCGCAGCCGGCTGGTTTTTCGAAAAGTTTCTCTTACCTCATGAGCTCGACGTAGCCTGGACCGATGCGGTTCTCCAACCCACCGGCCAGCAGCTATTCGAGAAGCTTCTCGAAGGTCTCGGCGTGGTGTGCGAATGCGCTCCGGCGGATCTGCATCGTGTCCCCAGGCGCGGCCCAGTGGTCGCCGTGGCGAACCATCCGTTCGGCATGGTGGAAGGCGTGATTCTCGGCTCCCTCCTGCTCCGCGTCCGCCCGGACGTCAAATTCCTGGCGAATTCCATGCTTTCGAACGTCCCCGGCCTGGGCGAATATGTGTTTCCCGTAAACACCTTCGGAGGCGCCGCGAAGGAAAACTGGCGCTCGTTACGGCAGAGTATCGATTGGGTTAAGAAAGGCGGAATGCTCGTCGTGTTCCCTGCCGGCGAGGTCTCTTCCCTGCGCCTCCCGCAGCTTGAAATCTCCGACTCCAAATGGGACGACAAAGTCACGCGCATCATCCAAATGGCCGGCGCAACGTCCCTGCCAATGTTCTTTCACGGTGTCAATAGCGCCATGTTTCAGGTCGCCGGATTGATTCACCCGCGCCTGCGCACTATGCTGCTTCCGCGCGAGCTGGCGAATAAACGCGGCGGCACGATCCGCATCTCGATCGGTCATCCCATCAAGCCGCAGAGCCTGATTCGCCTCAAAAGCGAAGGCGAGGCGACCGACTATCTGCGCCAGCGAACCCACCTCCTCGACATCCGCCCGCGGGAGCGCAAAAAACTCTGGCGCGTTGGATTGAAGCCGGCGGCCGTGATCCCCGCCGTGCGCCCGCTTTCGCTGCGCGACGAAATCGATAGCCTGCCTGTCGAATGCAAACTGCTCGAAAGCGGCGGCTATGAAGTGTACGCTGCCACCGCCGAACAAATTCCCAACGCCCTTCGCGAAATCGGCCGCCTACGCGAGATCACTTTCCGTGAAGCGGGTGAAGGCACCGGCCGCTCTATCGACATCGATCGTTTCGACCGCGATTATCAGCACTTATTCCTATGGAGCACCGATAGCAACGAAATCGCCGGGGCCTATCGTTTGGCCGGAACCGACGTTGTGCCCGATCTCTACACCAGCACCCTGTTCCGCTTTCGCGAAGGCCTGCTAGCCGGCATGAGTCCCGCGCTCGAACTGGGCCGCTCCTTCGTGCGCATCGAATATCAGAAAAGTTTCTCTGCCCTGCTTCTTCTCTGGAAAGGCATCGGCCGATACGTGGCGAGAAATCCCCGCTACCGCGTCCTCTTCGGACCGGTCAGCATCAGCCGCGAATATAGCGAAGCTTCCCGCGCCCTCATCGTCGCCTACCTCCAGGAGCGTTGCGGCAACGGCGACCTGGCCCGCTACGTCGAGCCCCGCCGCCAGTTCCGGGCTCCGAGGCTGCGCGGCTGCGACCCGCGTGTGCTCGCCCATCTCCTAGAAAATGTCGAGGAGCTATCCGACGCCGTCGCCGACCTGGAGCCCGATGGTAAAGGCGTCCCCGTCCTGCTCCGCCAATATCTGAACTGCGGCGGTGAAATGCTCGCCTTCAACGTCGATAGTGCCTTTTCCGATGTCGTCGATGGCCTGGTGGTCGTGGATCTGATGAAGATGAACCGTCCACAACTCGAAAAATACCTCGGAAAAGAAGGCGCCGCCGGCTTTTTGACCACCCATAAGCCAAAAAAACAGATTGTGTAACAAATGTTTTTTCAGCCGCTGCCGTTTTGTAACACTTCTCGGGCAACAATGGGCCATGAAATGCGACTTGCATGTTCACACCCACCACTCTGGCATGTGCACCGTGCCGGTCCTCAAGCGGATTTGCCGCGAAAGTTATAACGATCCGCGGGAAGTCTACGAAACCCTGAAACGCCGCGGAATGGACCTGGTCACCGTCACTGACCATGACTCCATCGACGCCGTCGAGCCCCTTCGCCACCACCCCGACTTCTTCCTGAGTGAGGAAGTAAGCTGCGCCACCGAAAACGGCACCCACCTCCACATGGGCGTCTACGGCATTGAAGAACGCGATCATGCCGATTTGCAGCTCCGTCGCGACGATCTGCCCCGCCTGATCGCCTATTTGAACGAGAAGCGGCACCTGTTCAGCATCAATCACGTCTTCTCGAGCCTCACCGGCCCCCGAACCGAGGCCGACTTCGAGAATTTTTCCAAAAACTTCCCCGCCGTCGAGACCCTGAACGGCCAGATGCTCCAAGCCGCGAATCGCCACGCCGCCCTATTCGCGGAGCGCCACGGCCGCATCGCGCTGGCTGGCAGCGATGCCCACACCTTAGTTTCACTAGGACGAACCTATACGACAGTACCAGGCGCGACCACCCCCGCCGACTTCCTGGAAGGCCTGAAAGAAGGCCGCACTACCGTGGCCGGCGAATCAGGCGATGTGTTGAAACTGACCCACGCCGTCTGCTCCATCGGAGCCTCACTGGTTGAAGAAAAGCCCTGGGCAGCCATCCTCCTGCCGCTGATGGCCTTTATCCCGGTAATCACGATCGTGAATTTTATGATGGAGTTATCGTTCGCAGCGAAGTGGGGAAACCGTATGGCGAGCGGTCCTAAGACGCCCGTTTCCGCCGAGGCGCTTCTTCTTCGATAGCGTCTTCGTCGAAGGCGGGAAGCTGCTCCAGGTCTTCCGCTTCAAAGACCTGATCGCAGTCCAGGCACCGCATATAGTCGATCCCGTCGCGGCGCATCAGGAGTTCAGTGCGTTGGTGTTCACAGCCCGGCATAGAAGCAGATTATCCCTATTCTAATCAGAGTCCTAGCTTTGTCAAGCCCCTTGACGATTAAAAAAATTGCAGTCCTGGTATACTTTTAGAGGTTTTGCGCATCCCACTTCTCAAGGATTCCATCGAATGAAAAAATGTTTCATCGTCGTTGCAGCGTTCGCCATGACGTTTCTGGCGGCCCAATCGCAAGCCGCCGCGAACTTCTCCGGGGAGTGGAAACTGAACCTCGCGAAGTCCGACTACGGCCCCGCGCCTCAGCCCGAATTCATGACGCGCAGCATCAAACACGACGATCCCGTGCTGCAAATCTCGACGCATCAAAAAGGCGCGCAAGGTGAGGCAACTACAGAGCTGAAATACACCACCGATGGCAAACCGGTGGAAAACGCCAAGCCCCCCTCCAAGGGATCCGCGAAATGGGATGGCGATAAACTGGTGATCGATAGCGTCCGCGACTTTCAAGGAACCGACCTCAAGTTTCACGAGGTCTGGAGCCTCTCCGCCGACGGAAAAGTCCTGACCATCAACAACCATGCCACCGTGCCCCAGGGCGAATTCGATCTGGTCCTGGTATTCGATAAGCAATAAGGAGCGAGTATGAAGAAGCTATTGAGCACAATGTTCGTGATCGCGGCCGCCGCCGGAATGGCCATGGCTGCCGACAAACCCGATTTCTCCGGCGAGTGGAAGATGGACGCGGATAAGAGCGTGTTCGGACCCATGCCCCCGCCGACGTCGATGACTCGCAAAATCGACCACAAAGACCCCGACGTGACCGTCAACCTGTCGCAATCCAGTCCGCAGGGCGATTTGAACGCGATCATGAAATATTCCACCGATGGTAAGGAAACCACCAATAGCCTGATGGGAAACGACGTGAAGAGCAAGGCCGCGTGGGACGGCAAGGCCCTGGTGATCACCAGCGCCGCGAATTTTGGCGGCGCGGACGTGAAACTTGTCAACAAGTGGACGCTCTCCGACGATGGAAAAACGCTCACGGACGTACAGAACATTTCCGCGCCGCAAGGCGACTTCGAAATGACGTTCGTGCTCATCAAGCAGTAGTCATGGCGAAACTAGCTCTGATCTACGGCATGCGCCTGCTGCCCGCCGACGAAATCGAGAACGTCGGCGAAGCCGAGATCAAACTCAAGAGCGGCAAAACCGCGCATGTCACCATGCACCTGATCGACGGCGGCGAAAAAGAAATCCGCGCCCAACTCGAGCAGTCCCTGGACGCCTTCTTCGAGTTCTACCCCGAAATCTGATTCTTGGCGAGCCTAGCGCCTTTGCGCGAACCGTTTTTCCAGTCGGGAAATCGTGTAACGTAGATGGAATTATGAACCGAGCGCTCATCTTCCTCCTCTACGCCGCCGCCCTCTCCGCTCAAACCCCGAAAATCACCACCCCGAAGCAAGCCCTGGGGTTCAACGTCGGCGACGATTACCACATGGCGAGCTACTCCCAGCTCGAAACCTACTGGAAAAAACTAGCCTCCGAATCCGACCGCATCAAGCTGGTCGACATCGGCCTCACCGCCGAAGGACGCCATCAATGGATGGCAGTAATCTCCTCGCCCGCAAATATTAAAAACCTCGAGCACTACCGGCAAATCTCCCAGCGCCTGGCCCACGCCGACGGCCTCAACGAAGAATCCGCCCGAGCCCTAGCCCGCGAAGGCAAGTCCGTAGTCTGGATCGACGGAGGCCTCCACGCCACCGAAACCGTCGGTTCCCAGCAGGAAATCGAAATGGTCTATCAGATGTTGAGCCGCACCGATCCCGAAACCATGCGCCTCCTCACCGACGACATTCTGCTCTGCGTCCTGGCGAATCCCGACGGCCAGGAACTGGTCGCCAGCTGGTACATGCGCGACCCGGACGAAAAGAAGCGCACCTTGAACGGCCTTCCTCGCCTCTACGAAAAATACATCGGTCACGATAACAACCGCGACTCCCTGACCTCCAACATGGCTGAAACCACCAACATGAATCGCCAGCTCTTCATCGAATGGAATCCGCAGATCATGTACAACCACCACCAATCCGGCCCCGCGGGCGAAGTGGTGTTCATTCCTCCCATGCGCGATCCGGTCAATCACAATCTCGACGCGCTGGTCACGCTGGGAATTCAAGCCGTCGGCACAGCGATGCACGAACGCTTAGTCGCGCAAGGCAAAGGCGGATCGGGAATGCGCACGCAAGCCAACTACGATGGCTGGTGGGACGGAGGTATTCGCAACACCTGCACCTATCACAACACCATCTCCATCATCACCGAAATCATCGGCGGCCCCACACCCATGTCGATCCCGTTGGTGCCCTCCAAACAGTTATATATCAGCGATCTTCCTTTGCCCATCGCTCCTCAGGAATGGCACTATCGCCAGTCGATCGATTACGAGATGGAAAACAACCGAGCCATCCTCGACTACGCATCGCGCAATCGCGAAACGTTGCTCTACAACTTCTATCGAATGGGTATGAACTCCATCGAGCGCGGCAGCCATGACAATTGGACGATTACCCCCAAGCGCATCGACGCACTGCGTGAAGCCGCCGCCAAAATGCCCTCCACTGGCCGAGGCCGCGGAGGTTTGGTCGCTGCCGCCGGAGGTGACGCACCCGGTGGCGGACGTGGCGAAGCCGCCGTCTCATCGGAACTCTACGAAAAGATCCTCCACGACCCGGCTCACCGCGACCCTCGCGGTTACATCATGCCCTCCGATCAGCCCGATTTCGCAACCACCACGAAATTCGTCAACTCCCTCTTGAAGAACGGCCTCACGGTACTCCGCGCCTCCGCCGCCTTCGAAGTGGCGGGCAAAAAATATCCCTCCGGATCGTACGTAGTCAAAACAAATCAGGCCTTCCGGCCCATGGTCCGCGAAATGTTCGAGCCGCAGGACCACCCCCGCGACGAAGCCTATCCCGGCGGCCCTCCCGTTCCTCCGTACGACATCGCCGGCTGGACGCTCGCTATGCAGATGGGCGTCGAGTACGACAAAATCCTCGACGGCTTCGACGGCCCATTCGTGAAGCTCAACGGACTCCAGCAGCCCGAGCCCGGCTCCATCATCGGCGCAACAAACCCAGCCGGCTATTTGATCAGCCATCACATCAATAATTCGTTCGTCCTGGTGAATCGTCTTCTTAAAGCCAAGTCCGATGTCTACTGGCTAAAATTCTCGCTCACCGCCGACGGCCAGGATTTAGGAACCGGCACGATCTGGGTGCCCGCGTCCCAGTCAGCGCTCCCCGTCCTGCAAAAAGGCGCAAAAGAACTCGGCATTATGGTTCACGCCGTAGCAAAACCTCCCTCCGGCGAAGCCTTCAAAATCCAGCCCGTCCGCATCGGCCTGTACGACCAATACGGAGGCATGATGCCCTCCGGCTGGACCCGCTGGCTGTTCGAGCAGTTCGAATTTCCCTTCGAGATCGTCTATCCCACCACGCTAGACGCTGGAAATCTAAGAAGTAAATTCGACGTTCTAGTCTTCGCCGATGGCGCAATGCGCCGTGGCACCACAGGTCGCGGAGCCGGCGGAGGCCGTGGCGGAGCCATCGATCCCGCAACAGTCCCCGAAGAATATCGAGCCTCCATCGGCCGCATCACCGAAGACAAAACCATGCCCGAGATCAAGAAATTCGTAGAATCCGGCGGAGCCATCGTCACGGTCGGCAGCTCCACCACCATGGCCGAGCTCCTGGGCGTCCCCGTCTCAAACCACCTGGCCGACCTTCCGCGCGATAAATTCTACATCCCCGGCTCATTAATGCGCGCCACCATTGACAACACCAATCCGTTAGCCTACGGAATGCCAAACACGGTCGAGATGTTCTTCGACAACAGCCCCGTCTTCAACGTCGGAGCAGGCGTAAAACCGGTAGCATCCTTCAACGGCAAGCAAACGCTCGACAGCGGATGGGCCTGGGGCCAGGAATATCTCGACGGAGGTACGGCGGTTGCCGAGGCAAAGGTGGGCGAAGGAAAAGTCCTGCTAATGGGCCCCGAAGTAACCTTCCGAGGCGAACCACACGCCACATTTAAGCTAATGTTCAACAGCGTCCTCTACGGAAACGCCCAAACCACCGAGCTAAAATGACCTGCCGTTCGACAATTCACGCGCGCAGAACCAAATTGCGAAAACTGGGGACAGCCCACTCTGTCCCAAAGCGCGCACCGTCTGCGCGAAGGCTGTCCTGCAACTCGGCGCCGCGTGGACAGAGCGGGCTGTCCCCAATTTTCGCCCCGTCCGCACCATCACCCCCAAAACCGCACGGGTTGCGCTTCACTCCGCGAAAAGCGGGGACTGCCTACTCTGTCCCAAGGCGCCTACGAACTTCGCGAAACCCCGGCCATCTCACGCCGCGTGGACAGCGCGGGCTGTCCCCAGTTTTCGCCCCGTCCACACAATCACCCCCAAAACCGCACGGGTTGC